>JAABUQ010002663.1_pt1 | contig 34812 bp, 36 predicted proteins | sample 5560001 | NCBI WGS metagenome assembly JAABUQ01 (sample SAMN10711888, study PRJNA513371) | rock metagenome | isolation source: Antarctica rocks | place: Antarctica: Victoria Land, Finger Mt nord | collected 2015-12-18
CGTGTACCTATAGCCCCCCTATACGCTCCCCTAGGCCTAAATGCTCCCCTATTTACTATCTTTTCAAATTTTTCAAATTTTTCACTCTAAGCCCAATCAGGTAACCAGCTTTTTGGTGGTGTTGGTGGTGGGGGAAATCCAAATTGCCGAAACGCCAACCGTAATGCAACCAACTGTAACAAGTTGGGCTGCTGTTGCGAAATTAGGGCTGTACCTGGCGTTGGTGTTTGAGAATGATATCCGTGTTGTTGGACCAGTGCTTGTATTGCTTGTATTACTAACTTTAGTGGTAATTTCCTGTTTACGTGTTTGTAATGAAAAGTTGCGTCTCAATACTTTCATCTGCCTAATGTTATGTATAGGTTGTGCTGAGTGAGATGGAGTTAGCCTCACATTGTTCGATTCTATATGGATGTCATTGAGCAAGGCAGGTTGGCATGTTTAATCCCAACTATCCCAACGTCACGGGCAGATTCCATAGTCGTCCATGAGATGGCTTATTCTTCTAAACGTTCTGTTCGTTCAGACCGCAGTCGATAGCTCTGTTGTATATCTAGTAAATTGCCTTTCGCGGGTCAAAGCTTTGTATAACTGTTTCGTCGCCTGAGCTGTTGTCCGTAGAAATTTTCTCATATCTCATCATTCGAGAATCGTCAATCCACAAATCTACTCTTCATCTGTGACCAATTATGACGTTATCTTGATTTGGAAATACCCTCGAGGCCTGCATTACATTCATGATGGCCCCCATTCCGCATTCAGAGATGCCACAGGCGAAGGGGCTTTCCGCAGAGGACACTGTCATGCCTATTGCCATTGTTGGTATGGGAGGAAGGTTTCCAGGGAGCGCATCGAATCCCGAAAAGCTATGGGACCTCATTGCAACGGGTAAAAGTGCGATGACAGAAGTCCCTAAGGACCGTTTCAATATCGACGCCTTTTATCACCCTCATCCCGAGCGACAAGGGAACATCAACGTTCGTGGCGCCCATTTCATGGACGGTGATGTCTCTGCATTCGATGCACCTTTTTTTTCCTTGACTCCAGGCGAGGCCAAGGCGATGGATCCCCAGCAACGCATGGCTCTCGAATGCACTTACGAAGCGCTCGAGAACGGTATGTTTCAAAGATTCGAATGAAGCACAGGTACTAAAGTAGCGCAGCTGGTCTCCGCATGGAAGACGTCGCGGGAAGCAACACTTCCTGCTATATCGGCAGCTTCACTAGAGACTACAGTGACATACAAGGCTGTGGCCACGGAGATGAAGCCCTCCTGCACCACGGAATTGGCACCGGAACTGCCATCCTGTCTAATCGGATATCTTGGTTCTTCGACTTCAAAGGTCCCAGTATAAGCGTTGATACGGCCTGTTCTTCCTCATTAGTTGCGTTGCATCTTGCCTGCCAGAGCATTCGGACAGGAGAATCGAAAATGGTAATTAGCATCCGCCACAGTCTGCGAGAAACTTTCCGTCGGAGCTGACATCTACTTTCTAGTCGGTTGTTGGGGGTGTTAATGTAATATTATTGCCTAATGTGATGTCAGCAATGACATCCCTGCACTTTCTTAGTCCAGACAGCAAATGCCACTCATTCGATGCTGCTGCTAACGGCTATGCTCGAGGAGAAGGCACATCGGTCATTGTTCTCAAACCTCTGGACAAGGCGTTGAGAGATCACGACGTCATCCGAGGCGTTATCAGGAATACAGCAGTGAACCAGGATGGGAACACTCCCGGTATTACGGTTCCATCGGTCAAAGCGCAAGAGAATTTAATTCGAGAATGCTACAAATCGGCAGGCCTCGATCTATCGAGTACCCAATACGTGGAGTGTCATGGAACAGGAACACCGGCTGGTGATCCTCTCGAAGCTGCCGCGGTCTCTAGTATCCTCGCCAAATCTAGGCCTCAAGGTGACAGGCTCCTAATAGGATCGATCAAGACTAACATTGGTCATCTGGAGGGCGCGTCTGGTCTTGCACAAGTCACCAAGAGTATCTTCGCACTCGAGAAGGGCGAGATTCCGGCGAATATTTGGTTCGAAAAGCCAAATCCGCGGATCCCTATGGATGAGTGGAATATCAAGGTGCCTGTAGAGCTGACACCATGGCCCAGTGATGGACCGCGAAGAATCAGCATCAACTCGTTCGGCTATGGGGGAACAAATGTAAGTCCACTTCTCATGCGAGAGGTATCTCACTGCTAAAGGTCTTCGCCCAGGCGCATTGCATTTTAGACGATGCATACCATTACCTCAAGGCTAGAAAGCTACAGGGAAACCATAACACCACAGCGCCTCTGGAAGGAGATTCGCCTGTGTCACTGGCTGATTCCGGTATCGACATGATAACACCAGATACACTATCTTTAAAGCAGCTCACTCCTGGACTCAACACTGCGGGAGGGGCTCTGTTGGAAGTATCAGAGTGTCTTTTGAGGCAGAAAGCCCCAACGCAGCCCAGACTGTTTGTTTGGTCGTCAAACGAGCAATCAGGTATAGATCGAGTCGCGAATCTGCACAAGGACTACCTTACTTCCAAATTAAAATCACAAGAATTGCGTGATGACGACAAGGAAACACTTCTCCAGAGGCTGTCTCTGACGCTCGCTGCCCGACGTAGTGTTCACCCATGGAAAGCTTTTGCTGTAGCATCCTCTATCGAAGATCTGATCCAAGAATTGACGTATCCGCCAACCAAGCCAAAGAGAGCCTCTAAAGCCCCAAAACTAGGCTTCATTTTTACAGGACAAGGCGCACAGTGGCACGCAATGGGCAGGGAGCTTTGCACCCATCAGGTCTTCCAGCAAAGCCTGGAGGCTGCAAGTGCCTACCTTGTATCTATTGGCGCTGGTTGGTCACTACTGGGCGAACTTGGACGAAGCGAGCAAGAATCTAATATCAACGCTGCATCTATCAGTCAGCCCGCATGTACGGCACTCCAAGTGGCCCTTGTTGATTTACTGCACAGCTGGGGTATCACACCAACGGCTGTTGCGGGTCACTCAAGCGGTGAAATAGGTGCCGCATACACCAAAGGAAGCATCAGTCGAGAAGCCGCTTGGTCCATATCGTACCATCGGGGGCGTTTATCTAGTAGTATTCAAGGTCTTGCGCCAAACATGCAAGGTGCAATGCTGGCCGTTGGTCTCGGATCCCAGGATGCCCAAGAGTACTTAAACAGGGTGACGGATGGCAGCGCATCGATCGCTTGCATAAACAGCCCATCAAGCACAACTCTGTCCGGAGACGCAGCCGCCATCGCTCAAGTCAAGGATCTGCTAGCCAAAGACGGTCATTTTGCCAGGTCGCTGAAGGTTGACACGGCTTATCATTCGCCTCATATGCAAGTCATTGCAGATCTATATCTTGAGTCGATCCGTGATATTCAGACAACCAATAGCATCACCGGGGAAGTGAAGATGTTCTCTTCCGTCACAGGACAATTAGTCGAAAGCTCGGACCTCGGCGCATCGTATTGGATAGCGAATATGCTTGGTCAGGTCAACTTCCAAGGTGCAGTCGAGAGCTTGATTCGACATTCTGATTCGAAGGCTAGACGAACAAAGCGGCCATATGTGGATATTCTCGTTGAGATTGGGCCGCATGGCGCTCTTCAAGGTCCGCTCAAGCATATCCTCAAAGCGCAGGACTCGAAATTAGCAGAAGTTGCCTTATTTTCAACGCTGCAGAGAGGGCAAGACGCCTGTGTCACCAGTCTTGATACCATTGGACGCCTCTTCCAGTACGGGTATCCAGTGGACATGGTGGCGGCCAATAACAACCAGACAATGGCTGGAAGGGACGGTTTCCTCGTTGACATTCCACCTTTTCCGTGGAATAGGAACAACAAATACTGGACTGAGCCATCCGCTTCGAAGAATCACAGATTTAGAGATCATCCGCGAAATGATTTCTTCGGCGCAGAGACCGTTGACCGACTACCTTTAGAACCTCGTTGGCGTAATGCAATTACGCTCAACGACATCCCGTGGACTGAGCATCATCGAGTGCAAGGAAGCATCCTCTATCCCGCTGCCGGCATGATGTGCAGCGTGATTGAAGCAGCACGCCAAACAGCAGATCCAACAAGAGAGATCGAAGGCTATGAACTTCGTGATGTCCTAATCGGCAAAGCTATTGTGATTCCTCGTGATGATAGTGGTACCGAAACGATGCTTTGCTTCAAGCCTTGGAGGCTTGGGTCACAAGCTTCGACTACCGTATGGCAAGAGTTTACATTGAATTCCAGGAGCGGAGACGCTTGGACTCAAAATTGCTCAGGACTTGTGGTGATCAAGTACAAGTCAACACCCAATCCGCTGTTCAGGAACGAGGATGCGGCAATGGCCGAATTTTACCGACAGAGGTTCATTGATGTTGGAAACAATTGCCCCCAGGTAACAACATCGCAGGACTTTTATGAACATCTTGCAGGGATTGGGCTGCATTACGAAGGGCCTTTCAGGACTTTGACCGATGTCAAGAAAGGCGATCTGATGTCTCAATGCACAGTGACTATTCCAGACACAAAAAGTTTGATGCCTGAGGAGTACGAGTTTGCCCACGTCATCCACCCGTGCACCCTGGATGGCATAATTCAGATGACAATGCCTGCAGCGACACACGCTAACGAGCCACTGAAGACTGCTCAAGTGCCAACCATCATTGGAAGACTCTACGTGTCTGCTGACGTGCCTTGCACTCCGGGAACAGCACTATACGGCTGCTGTATCACCGACAAAGGAGATTTTGAGGACGCCAAGGCTTCAGTTCTTGTCTCCACTGCTGAGTGGGAGAAGCCATTCGTTGTGTTTGAGGGCATGAAGGGCAGCACCCTCACAGCCGCAGAGGTAGGCTTGGCGAAGGCAGCGAGGCTTCGCAAGCTCGTCTCTCACTCTCACTGGCAAGAGGATGTGGAGAAGCTTGGACGCGAAGAAGTTGAAACTATGTGTCGACAGTCGCTCCAGGATCTTGGCAACTTCGAAGGCTCTATAGTTGGTGATCTTGAGCTTGCATCTTTCATCTACATGAAACGCTTGCTCTGTGAATGCTCAACGGAAGAGTCCCGAAACTTCAAGCCTCATCTCAAGAAATTCTACACCTTCATGCAAAGCACCTACCATCGCGTGGTGGAAGGCGATGTAGCACACCAACATGAGGGGAAGAATTGGCTCGATACAAGCAAAGAGTTCGAGAACGAGCTGCTTGATCGAGTGGCCAAGAGCTCGACAGACGGCGCGGCGATGTGTCAGCATGGAGAGAATCTTGCCTCCATCATGAGAGGTGAGACCACGCCACTAGAGATCTTGATGGAAAACAACCTGCTCAACAACTTCTACCAATCAGGCATTGGGTGCTCGCAGACTTATGCTCAACTTGCTCAATACATGGATCTCATGGCACACAAGAATCCAGAGATGAAAATCCTGGAGATCGGCGCTGGGACTGGGGGCGCCACGCTCCCTGTGCTTCAAGTCCTGGGCGGCGGAAAGGGAAGTGCATCCAGATTTGCCAATTACACATTCACAGATATCAGTACCGGATTCTTTGAGAAAGCTCACGAGAAGTTCCAGTCCTGGCTTCCAGTAATGAATTTTGCAAAATTGGATATCGAGGCGGATCCAGTCACGCAAGGCTTCAAAGAAGGTGAATATGATGTTATCATTGCCGCCAACGTCCTGCATGCAACGCATTCAATCGATCAGACCCTATCAAACGTCAAAAAGCTTCTAAAGCCCAAAGGGAAGCTTATCCTTGATGAGATCACCAATCCGCTCCTTCGAGTCCATATGATCGTTGGATCCTTCGAAGGCTGGTGGATGGGCGAGAAAGATGGCAGAGAATGGGGTCCGACGATGTCCGAGCAAGCCTGGCATGGAGCTCTCGTTCGTCAAGGATTCAATGGTATTGATCTTGCTCTCCATGACGTTGCCGATGCCAAAGACCATCTTTACTCCTTGATGGTTTCAAGCGCGTCGCCTGCCGCCTCCACGCAAACGCCAGGTGATGTCGCTGTTATCCAGCCAAGAAATCCAGGAGGCGAGCTTTCTGCTTTGATCAGAAACCTGACCGGGGTATTGCGAGAACGTGGCGCGAATCTCATGATCACGGATTTGCAAGGCATGTCAGACCTCGACCTTGCGAGCAAGTCTTGCATATTCCTCCTGGACTGCGAAAGCACTTCACCTGCTCTTCCACAAATCATGCCCGAGGATTGGGATCTTCTGAAACGGCTCATCCTCAACGCAAGTAATTCCCTGTGGATCTCACGCGGGGGCACCATCGATTGCAAAGTCCCTTCCGCGAGCCTAATGACCGGACTCTCAAGATCGATACGATCCGAGAACCATCAGCTTTCTCTGACGACTTTAGACTTGGATCAGGACGACGCCCTCGAACGAGAAGCCATCGCAAGTGCCATAACAAATATCTTCATATCTAGTCTCGATTCTACCAGTGCACATCGTCCGGAATGGGAGTATGCGATCCGAAATGACCGAGCCATGATTCAGCGTATTCTTCCTGAGAAAGGCATGAACGACCTCCTTTCGAGCCTTGTCACGACGCCCAAACCCGAGTTGGCACTCTTTAAACAGCAAGGGAGGGCTCTATCATTAGAAATTGGGACCCCTGGTCGGCTCGACACGCTACGCTTTGTTGACGATGACAGCCACAAAGATGCTCTGAAAGAAGATGAGATTGAGATACAAGTCAAAGCAGTCGGACTTAATTTCAAGGATGTGATGGTCGCTATGGGCCAATTGCAAAACGGCTCGCTGGGAATCGAAGGCAGTGGCATTGTTAGCCGTGTTGGCAACCGAGTTACCAAGTTCCAGCGAGGGGACCGAGTCATGACTTGGCGGCCTGGCACTTTCCGGACCTGGACACGGACATCAGAGTCTATGTGTTCGCTGGTCCCTGACGGCATGTCATTTGCCACAGCCGCATCCTTGCCCGTCGTCTATAGTACAGCCTACTATGCGCTTTACGAGGCCGCTAGGCTGCAGCCGGGCGAGACTGTCCTCATTCATAGCGCGGCTGGAGGTGTTGGTCAGGCGGCAATCATTCTGGCACAACACCTGGGCGCAGAGATTTTCACAACTGTATCATCCGAGGCAAAGAAACGGCTCTTGGTTGAAAAATACGAAATTAAAGAAGATCATATCTTCAATAGCCGAGATGAGAGCTTTGCGCCTGGGGTCATGAGGATGACCAAGCACCGTGGTGTGGATGTTGTTCTCAATTCGCTTGCTGGCGAAGCTCTTCGTAAGTCGTGGCACTGCCTAGCTTGGTTTGGACGTTTCATCGAGATGGGTCAGAAGGACATTGGTAAGCTTGCGCCGTTCGGGCGGTGATCTGCCTTTGCTGACGGTCTGCAGTTGGTAACACTGGTCTCGACATGGAACCCTGCATTCGAAATATCTCTTTTCACTCTGTCAATTTGCTTGGGTTGCTAGAACACAACGTTTCTAAGGCTTCTGCAGTCTTCCAGAACGCCATGGAATTACTCCGCCAAAACATCGCAAAACCGATTACTCCAACTCTCTCAAAGCCGTTCTCTCGCATTGAAGAAGCTTTCCGTCTCATGCAGACCGGGAAACACAGTGGGAAGATAGTTCTCGAGCCACAAGAAAATGACCTTGTTTCTGTAAGCAAAACCTGCCCGCAATAATCACGATTAATTCAGGCTAATAGTGACCAGGTCATTCCTCGAGGCGTCACTCCAATCCAATTTGACGGCAGCGCCACATACGTTATGAGCGGCGGCTTGGGAGGTATCGGACGTAGTCTTGGGCATTGGATGGTTCAACAAGGCGCAAAGAACCTGGTTTTCCTCTCCCGATCCGGATCAACAAAGCCAGAATCAAAGAAAGCCATTGAAGAATTGTCTGACAAGGGCGCCCGTGTCACTGCTTACAGTTGCGATGTTGGTAACGCCGAAGAGGTGCAGGAAGTGTTGCGACAATGCAGTCAAGAATTCCCTCCGATCCGTGGTGTGATCCAAGGAGCTATGGTATTGAAGGTCAGTAGATTGCAGAGTAATTTGATCTGGGCAACACTGACCACTTTGCCAGGACGCAATTTTTCCAAATATGACCCACGACCAGTACATGGGTGCAATCCGACCAAAAGTCAACGGCAGCTGGAACCTTCACCAGTATCTTCCCAAAGACCTTGACTTCTTTGTCATGCTCTCGTCGAGTGCGGGAATTGCAGGTGCCAGAGGGCAAGGCAACTACGCAGCAGGTGTGTACAATGATAGTCTTGACGATGACGGGCTGTCCACATTCTAACTTGCTTCCCCAGGAAATACATATCAAGACGCCCTTGCTCATCACCGAAGAGCGCAAGGGCTTGCAGCATCAAGCATCGACCTCGGGCTTGTACTTGACGTTGGCTTTGTTGCTGAGAGCAGCGATAGCAACGTCCAAGAGAATACCAAAGGCCTCAACCATATGGGTCTCCACGAAGCTGAGATACATGCTTTGGTGCAAGCCTCCATTACTGGCGAAAGTGGCATGCACGGTCGGGAGGATTTGCCCGGCCAGATCATCACGGGTCTCGGTACAGGTGGTATGGCGAATTTCTATGGCGGGAAGCTACCTTGGTGGTTCAAAGATGCCAGATTCTCGCACATGAGGCAGATCGACACACATGAAGCAACTTATTCCGATTGTGGAAAAGATACAATAAACCTGCAGAGCTTGCTTTCGGATGCCGGCAGTGTGAGTACAGCCTCGGACATCGTGTCGACAGCATTGGTGCAGAAGCTCGCCAAGTCGCTAATGGTGTCCGCGGAGGACATAGAGGTTTCGAGGCCAATTTCTAGGTATGGGGTTGACAGCTTGTTGGCGGTTGAGATCCGATCCTGGCTGTTCACTGAGGTACAGGCCGACATCTCAATTTTCGACTTGCTTTCCAACCAGCCAATTTCGGCGTTAGTGAGAATGATCGCGGTGAAGTCAAAGAGCGTTTCCTCTGCGATTGTCAAAGCGGATATTTAATAGTAGGCTTTGTGAGACGTGAGGTAGTTTCTGCTTATGGCGTTGGTGGCGTTCTCCTGTCCGAATACCCAAATCGGATGTAAATGCCATGAGAAATCTTTCTTCCAGTAGCACCCATGTGGGTCGCAGTTACATTGAGAAATGAGTATCTTCTGTTCTTTTCCAATCAAATGACTCCCTTGCCATCGCATTCTCAGTCCGAAGGCGGTATACATGCAGAAAAAGTCAGCATGCGACATTATTCGATGGCAGCTCCCAATCACTGAAATCGCATGAACGCGAGTCGGGTGTCTCGTATTCCCACGCTGCCGCTCGGAGCCTAGTTGAGTGGTTTTAACCTTGCTACGGCAGACACATCCGTTGTCTCGTGCCTTAGTAATGAATAGCAATGATGTTGGATATGAGAGTTGAGCGGCTTCGTTACGCTGAAAGATAGAGAACGACCAAACGCAATATAAACCAACCAAGATGATACTGCTATTGACAGAATCCATTAAAGTTCTCTTACTCCTCCACTTACTCCCCCACATTAGCGCTTCACCTGCCACCAAAATCAGCACACCAACAATTGGTTCCGAAACAAAGGCACAAGCATTAAGGTACAGATGGATCTTGCAGTATGCTCCAAGGCTCAACCGAATCAGCCCACAAGTCAATCCATCAAGGTAAGCTGCCACGCATCTTGACTGGAATGCTGCCCCTATTTACGTTCTTTCCATCAGTACGAACTCGTCGAGACCAACCATCAACTGGCGGGTCCCAGAGACGAACGTGTTGCTGCAATTCACTGAATACGCCAAAATTATTGCAAAGCGCGATCTATGCTTGCTTCTCTCCCAGACGAGCCCCATCCTAGCAGGATTTGTATGGTTTTGCTTTGCCAGATTATAATCTTCCTCTTCCATGATGTTCAGCGCAAACTATTCCTCAAGGGCCCAGATGGTGGTGTATTTGTCACTACCGATAACGCTATCTGGTGTGGTCACCGTAAGAAAGTCATGTTGGGACGAAACTTTAGGGCCGGAATGTCAAAGGCAGGATTGACGTCGAGCTGTCGGCATATTGATCGAAAATCGAGGAGATCACTGGTTCGAAGCTTTGTCGAGCGTAATTCTCGCAGTCAAGGAGGGACGAGAGCAAAGGTTTTGACCAAGGAACGCATGTGATGTGAAAGGAAGAAGGGAGAGAGCGCTTTCCCTCGGTCGGATGTGTTCCAGACTGTTCGTATTCGTGTGCTTTTGATAAGGCTGAGTCTTGGCACCCCTCCTCTAGGTACCTTACCTTGGTGTTGGTGGGTGTTTCGGGAAACAACCTGGAAGGGCTTAGTCAGCTGCAGTAGATAATAGCTCCTGGAGCTCCATAGCAAATCCACATCGCTTCCACCCACTAGATCTGGTCCTATCAACCAACTCTAGGTACAGTAGCGCGTCAAAAGTCTGCACCAAAACGCAAAAAACGCGTATTTCGCGTTTATATTTTAGTAACTCTATTAATTATTATTATATCTATTATTATATTTCGTATTCCGTTGGTTTTAATTTTTAATAATAAGATTCTTAAAAAGGAATTCGATTTATTCAAAAACTTAATCGTTTTTAAAGTTTTTTATTTTAAAATTTTTTTTATTATTATTGTATAATACGAAAAGCTTAAAATATTTTCTGTTATAATTATTATTCGTTATTATTTCATTCAGTTCTAAAAGGTTTTAAAGGTTAGATTTGAATATCTTTTTAAATTATTTAATCGAAATAAAAAATTTATTACATATATTATTAAAAGGGAATTTATAATCGAATATATATTTATAATATTTTTAAAGAATACAATTTCGTTAATTAATTTATTATTTATCGTATTTTTAAAAAATAAAATTTCGTTAATTAATTTATTTAAAAACAATTATTATTTTTTTAAATTATAATAATTAAACGTTAATTTAATATAAAATATTTAAAAATTAAAGTTTAAATTAATAATAAAAAATATTTTATAAAATAAACAAAAGTTAAAAAACGTAAATAAATATTTCGTTTTTTAAATAACAATTTTAAAAAAGAAATAACGTAACTTCGTTGTTATAAATAAAAATAATATTTATATTTAAGCCGAAACCTTTTTTATTAAAACTCTTTTTATGTTTATACTTCCTCTTGTTTACGATCCTTAAGCCCTTGCTATTATAATAATTTAAGTAATAGTTATAATTATATATAAGAATTCCTTAGTTTTAAAAGCTTATATCCTTCCTTAAACCAAAAAACTCTTTAATATTTTTAAATATAATAAGAATATAAAAATATTTAATATTTAAAAATAAACCCTAATTCAGTATATAAACGTTAATTATAATTAATACTTTATAAATTGCGTTAAGATCGTTTATACGGAATTCAAGTTAATTATTAATAAAAAAGCTTATATTTAAATAAAGACTCATTATTCTAATAGGCTTTATATGCTATTTAGCTTCAAAAAATAATATTATATACTTTACTTAACTTATATTAGCTAATTCGAATAAAAAGATATTCGATAATATATTTAAAAACTTAAATAAAGTTCGAAACCTTTTAATAAATATACGAACTTTATTACCTTTTAAAAAATATATTTTAAAATAGAAAATATCTCTTTAATTAACGCTTTAAAATATAATATTAATTACTTAATTTAGTAAGCTTTTATTATTTAGAAAAACGTTAATAAACATCGACTTTATATACTTAATAAATATATTAAAATATACTTTAAAATTAATTAATAAATTTAATAAATTTAATATTGTTTATCTTATTAAAGCCCCGCCTCTATTATAATAAGATAGGTTTAGAGAAAGTTTACTTCTATAACCCTTTATATTAATATTTTTATCGTTATAATTACCTTCTTATTAATAAACAATCCGATAGACTTTAATTCTGTTTAAACCGTTATTAAAAACAAATTTATAAAGATTCTAGCTATTAAACTATTTATTAAAAATGGAAATTATACTTTTATTATAAATCTTTTAAGTATAACGCGAATATTTACTCGATTAAGTAAGCTAATTTGATAATTATTATTTAATTTGATGTAATTATCGATATTAATAATAATTAAAGCGTTATAAAAGGAGTCTCCTTAAACGCAAGAAAAGTTTAATCTTTACGTAAAATCGTATATAAGAATAATAGGTATTTAAAGACTTATATTTATTTTTTAACTTATTAATTACTTTGTTTAATAGATTTTCGTTAATTTCAATTAACGTTAAGATTAATATAATTACTCCTTTATTTTAAGCTATTAAATAATAATTTAAAACTAACTTTATTTTCTGAAATAAATATATAATTATTTTTTATTAAATATGAAATAAAAACTTCCGTATTCGAATTAAAGCTTTAATAAATATTAATATATTAAGTTACCTTTTTATTAATTTTAATTTCGTATATATTTATAATTTAATCCTTTATCCCTTCCAATATCTTTATATTATCTAATCTTTTAATAATATATCTACCTTTTCAAGCTATATTATTTATATAATAAAAGCTACTTTGAATATTAATAATTATTAAAAATAAGTTATATTTTTTATTATTAAATTTAACTAATATTTATTATTATAAAATAATAACCGATTTCTTAAATTCCGTAACCTTCGTTTTAAATTTCTATTTAAGGAATTATACCCTTAACTTTATTAAAATTATTATAAAAAATTAAATTTTCTTTATACCTTAAGAGAGCTTCTAAACTTAAGAGACTTATATTATATAACTGATATTATTTATAAACAATATCGGCAACTTAACGGTTTAAGAGACTTATATAATAAAACCGATATTATTTATAAATAATATCGATAGCTTAATATCCCTGTTTGTTCGAAAAAATTTAATTTATATTTAAAAAAAGTTCCCTTAGCAATTAGTTCTAATTTAAGAGGAATTACCCCTATCCGCTTAAAAAAAATTATATTTAAAAGGAGTCCCTTTAGTAATTAATCTTGATTTAAAAAGAATTACTCTTATTTATTTAAAGAGAATAAATTTATATTTAAAAGGAATCCCCTTAATAATTAATTTTAATTTAAGAAGAATTGTTTTTATTTATTTAAAAAAAGTAAATTTATATTTAAAAAAAGTCTCTTCAATAATGAATTTTAATTTAAAAGGAATTATTTTTATTTATTCTAAGAGAGTAAATTTATACTTAAAAGAAGTCTCTTTAATAATTAATTTAAATTTAAAAGGAATTATTCTTATTTATTTAAAAAAAGTAAATTTATATTTAAAAAAAAGTCCTTTTAATAATTAATTTTCATTTAAAAAGAATTATTCTTATTTACTTAAAAAGAATAAATTTAGATTTAAAGAGAATCTTTTTAATAATTAATTTTAATTTAAAAGGAATTACTTTTATCCCTAAATCCTATAAAAATTAATTATAATAATAAATATAATTATATTATTATTATAATTAAGTAAGGAAAACTATTTAAGGTTAGGTATTATAATTTATCTTTTTATTATTTTAAAACTTAATATTAAAAAGGGCGAATTTAATACTTAATAAACAATAATATATATAAAATAAGATTTTAATAATTTACTTATTTTATTAAATTTAATAATAAGGCTAGTTTTAACTTATTCTTAATAGAAATCGACCGATTTCTAAATATTTTAAGGGAATCTTCAATTTTAAATATTTAACTCTATTATAAATTTATATATTCAATATTTAAACTTTAATTTAATTTAAATTTATCTTAATTTTAATTATAAAATTATAATAAAAATTGATATGTTTAATTATATATTTAAAGGGATCTTATTTTAATATAATAAAAATAATATTTTTTATTTTATTATTTATTTTTTAAAGAAGTATAATTTTATTAAATATAATTATAAGATTTATAATAAAGAACTTTTTATAATTATTTACGCCTTTAAAGAATAATATTTTAAATTAAAAATATTTACCCTTTTTATTAAAGTAATTTCAGATTATAAAGCTTTAAAGTATTTCGCTTTATTTAAAGAATTATTTCGTTATTAAGTTAAATAAAGTAAGTTCCTATTTTACTTTGATTTCAAAATTACTTATTATTTTAATAAAAAAATAATAAATTTAATATATTAATCTATTAATTAAAGGACCTCTTTAAAGAGAAGGATAAAGTTAGTTTTAAATATTAATATTAATGTTAAATAGTTCTAAAGAAAAAGAACCTAGTTTTAAAAGTTTAAAAAGCTTATATAATACGGTCGATATTATTCGTAAATAATATTAATATTTTAAAGGTTTAAAAGGCTTATATAATATAATTAATATTATTTATAAATAATATTAATTATTTAAATATTCTTAAGGATTATATTTATGATATATTATTAAATATAATAACTTTAATTTTAGTCTTAATTATTCTTATTATAATAATAATTAATTTAAAAATCTTTATTTAATTTTTTTAATTATATTTAATATTAATTTAAGCGACCCTGATAAATATTAAAACGAATATTAACTTTAAATTATAAATCTTATTTTTATTTTAAGAACTTAAATTATACGGAAATTAACTTATTAATTTAAATAAAGACTTTTAAAATATTCCGATTTATTAATTATAAAATATAATTAATTAAGTCGATAAGTTTACGTTTAAAGTCCTAAAAATATTATATAATAAAATATATTATTATAATAAAATATATTATTGTAATAAAATATATTATTGTAATAAAACTCCTTTTATAAAATATAAAAATAAAGATAGAATCTTTTATTTCTTTAAAAAACGATATATTTTAATTTCTAATAAGTTTTGCTTTCACTTAATTTAATTAACTTACGATAGTATCGTAAACGGTTATTTAAGTCGTATTAAATATTACGAACTAATTAATTAGGCTTATTAATAATTTAACGTTTATATTATAATTTAACGGTTTATTAGGAATTATTATATATATTAAAAATTCAAACCTTTTTGATATATATTTAAAGATAATTATACTCGTTACCGCCTTTATAACGATATTAAAGAAACATCTTAATAAACTATATAAATCTTTTACCGCCTTATATTTTTATAAGAATTATTTATTAATGTATTCTTATTTTTATAAACTGTTCAAGTAAAATATAATATTTAATACTTATTATTTTAATAAAAGTAAACGAAACTTATAACGTTTTTTATTAGAATATATAAAAGTTTTATAAATTGTTAAACATCTTTATTTCGGATCGAAAATCTTAATTTATATTAAATTTTTAAAAAGCCTTATATATATAATTAAAGATCGATTTATAAATATTTATAAAATATTATTTTTGAATAAATAATTAGATTAAACGGTGTAATATTATTATAAAATATTATTTCCGCGTATATATTAATTATATATAAAATAATTAAATAAAATAACTTTAAAGAATAGAATTCTTTAATAATAATATTAATTCGTTTAATATTTTAATCTCGCCCTTTTTAACTAATTATAATTAATATTTATATATTAATTTTAAATTAATTAAACCCTTACCTTTAAACTTAATAATATAAGTTCGTATTTACCTTTTTATTATTAATGAATTCGTAATATAAATAAAAGTAATAAATAATTACTTTCGAAATAAAATATTTATTACTTAAGCTATTTATAAATCCGTTATAAATTAATATTAATATTTTGATTTTAAATATTTAATAAATAATTAAATATAATTAAATATTAAAAATTTAAATACCGCTTATTTCTTTATTGAGTTTAATAATTATAATATTAATCCTTTTTAAGTTTTAAAGATCTTCGATAATCCTTTAATAATTTAATTAAACTTTTTATATTTTATAAAAACATACCCCGTCTTTTATATTAATTTATTATAATTAATAATTACGAACCCCTTATTTAAATAAATATAAACTATTCGAAATCTTATAATTATTAAAAATAGTTAATAAGAATAATATATTAATAATATTCTGAATTCGAAATATAACTATTAATATATTCCGCCTTTATTAAAATATTATATTAATTAGGAAAGCTATATAATAATATAAAAATCTTTTTAATAATTTATCAACGAATATTATATATCGAATCTTAACGCTATTAGTCCTTATAAAGTTCTTTATATTATTTAAAATTATTAATATTAGGATTTTCTACCCGCTTAGTTTTATTCGATTTGACGAGTTATCCTTACTTTATTTATTTTAACCTTTTTATTTTATAATCTGTTTTATAAGAGCTCGACTTTAGAGAAGGGGTTATTATTATAATATTAAATTATATTAATTTTAATACGATTTTAATAAAGTTTATTAAAGTTTATTAAAATTTTAATAATAAAAATAAGCTATAAAGATTATAATTATTTTTTATTTAAAAAGTAATTAACTTTGCCTTAATTTGATTTCTTTATCTTTTATCTTAGCCTTATTTCTATATTATAATTTAATTATAATAAATCTAGTCTTCAGAGTATATTTATTTAAGACAAGCTATTTATCTTGGACAGCCTGTCTGCTTTAAACAGCTATTTATCCCATCTTTTAATACGAAAATGTAATATTAAAATATTAAAATGTTTTTAAAGAATTAATATATTATTATTAATTAATTATCATACGAAGATATAAAGCTTGCTTATAAATAATTGGCAAATTGGATATAATAGGGGAAATAATAATACGGGGTTATTTTTAGCTTGGTGCAGACTTTTGACGTGGTATTACACCATCCGCATCCGCCTTCTTGTGGAATCCTCTTTTCATCACTCCTTCTCATGAATCTTCTCTGTCAAAGTATCATCTGTGTTGTACAATGTTACATATACTTCTATGCTCCATTCGCCATCGCTGGGCTCCTGGCAGAAGCTATTTGCTTTGTGTGAAGAGCGCCAACCCCTTGATAAATGCCAATACACTTCAACGAAAAGGAATGTCTCAGATCCCCACAGAGGATGAGATCGAGCAGCTTTAATTAAGCCCATTAAATATCACCCCCACTAAAGAATGAAGTCCTATCCACATAGTGTATATATATGTTTCGGTTTTCAATTCTAACATGCCCACATCGATGAACCGTCTTCCCCAACCATCCAACCATGAGATGAGTTCCTTTGGCTCGTAAATCTAATAAGTGTCAGGCAAGCCAAGCAACTGCCTCAAAGCCCAGCCATATCACCGCCGGCATCGACTGCTTTTCCAACTGTCAGCGTCGCAATCCAACATTGTCTGGACCGAATCCCTTTGCGGAGCAGCAGGAAATGTGAACCCAGGAGGTGCAATGGTCCCATCAGACGCAACATAGGACTTGGGCATGTAGTTCGGACCATTGGAATTCGCACTTCCGAAGGTTGTGCCATTCCCGCATGATCCACCCACACCCCACTCCGTAGTGACCCAGGAGAAAATTCCCGTGCAGTCGTCGTTTTGGTAAAGAATGAGCCACAGGTTGTGTGAATAGACCTCGAGACATTGTGTAGGTTTGAGGTTGGTGGTTTGACTGTATGAAATCACCGTTAGTGTTACTCCCTCGAGGTTGAGATGCATGGAAAGGGTCGTCAGACATGGCCCAAGACGTCATGTTTCTGAGCAGCTTGGTGCATTTTGATATAGGAAAGATGACTTACGGGGTCTTGTGGCAGTCATTGTCGCCGGCATGGTTGCGGTCGAAGAGGTCTGATTGACAGTCTTTACACTCTGGACACTGCCAGGTTCCCAGACTGTATTCGTTCCGGATAACTCGTGCGATGACGGAAGTGATTGGTAGAAGAGTGGTCATGAGTACCAGGAGGGATACAGGTGAGTAATGCATACTGGAGAGAACGACTGGAGGTTGGTGCTACTCTCGATTCTTATTGTAAAGGTGGAGGGAAATTGATTGAGAAAATGATGTGTACTGGCAATTCTTATCTACTGGTAAAGACAGGAGAGAACTTGAATAAAGCAGCAGCTTTCCTGCCCAAGATGGCGGACTCCTCTTCATATTTCCGACGAGTATCAACCAGGCTCCTCGAAAGAGAAAATGTCTCCTAAATACGCTTTGGATCGTACCTCTTTCGGCATCAACTCGCCTTGCGATGGACCTCAATTTATTTGCGTTACTCCTCAGCTTGGCTGGGAAGCCACCAAACCCTGAGGCGCCTGTGAGTTCTGGGGCCTGGGCTGTGACAGCTTACGAGCTTTCAACTTAAAGTTCTGGACCTTCCAACGTCCCTCGAGATAAGAGAGACGACTATATATCTTTCATGACCACGAAGAGACACTTACAATCGCTACGAAAAGAGACCAAAATGTAGTCCTCACATGGCTACTTGATATTTTAGGAGAACGCCTTAGGTTGTTTGTTCTTGGCCCGTATATGTTTTGACTGCCTCCAACCACAATGTTCTTAGCCGACACTTCCAACAAAACGTCGCGGAGACCGGATGGAGTAATAAAGCTATGTCGCGTGCTCTTGCTCATTCGCTACACATCAGATACCTATCTTGGACAAACTCAATCTCTCAGGTCTAAAATGGCTAGAAACTTGTCCCTCTCCTACGATTTTTCTTTAGCCATCACGATGTCGAATGAGACGTCAAGACTACCTTGTATATCCGAGTTTCAGCAACCGTTGCTTGCGCAAAGCACTGCGCCCTGGGAGAGCGACGCAGAAGAATCTGATTTTGGCGCATTTGAAAATGGTCGTCCAATTTCGTTCTACCAAGGAACCTTCGAGCAGAATGCATTAGCTCTGCACTTTACCAATCTATCACTTTACACCGTGGCCTTTCTTGTTCTCCTCAAAGTTCTGGTCTCATAGTCTTCGTGTAGGTATGAGGTTGCGTACGGTCAGTAATTATCTTCTCTACGACATTACCCCACAGTGACTGTGCGAATTTGCTGATATCTGCGCAGAACCCGACGAAATCGCAATCAAATTCGAAGATCGGAGATTCACAGGTCCAGACATTCTGTCTAGCGAGCCAAATGAAAGTCAGGACAAGGCATGGAAGGACTTATCACAACGTATGATCTATCTTTAACACAACAGATACAGATGCCGAGGAACTAACAGAAATGGGAGCAGATACTTACGTCCACATCCCCACAACCGACACAGAGCACTTTGACAAAATCAGAAACCTGATCCTCCTAGATGGAACGGATAATTTCGCAACGCTATCTGGGTAGTGAGTCTCCTTTCTTGATGTCCTCCCCCAAATTGTATGAAAGCTTGGGTTTTGTGCCGATCCCTCGAGCATCCCTCGGGTGTGATTGCTGCAAATTACATCCAAGACATATTCAAGATATCCAAATTTGGCCTCGGAATAGAATCGCTAATCCGAGAAAATCACAGCCATGAAGTGCGCCTTTTGGTAACATCCCCATCACCTCAAACACCCTCTCCCCTTTCACCAACATAGTACAGAGAATGCTACACTTCAACCTCTACCCCGACTACTACTACCCAATCCAAAACGAAGTCGGTGCTAGCCGCGTGCATGCCCAGTTAGGTAAGCTTCCCCTGCCATGACGCCCGCACATGACCGTTTCAAGCAAAAATCACACCGTACGCGATGCAGAACACTGCCTCAGTATCCTCCGCCAAGCAGCCATATGCCGCGGCGAGACATCCATCATTCCCTTCTCGTGGCGGGAAAACGATACAAGGCCTTAGGGGCATTTCCACCGCGACGAGTATAAGTGCGTGAATTGGGAGAAGTTGGATGGGTGCATGGCGGAGAGGGCGGTTGATGTGTGGCATCCGACGTTGTTGGTGCATCCGAAGTTTGGTGACTTGCTTTTTGGCTACTTGTTCGTGGCTCAGGTGTTGTGCTGGGATTGGGCTTATTAGGCGATGCAGGTCTTGTGATTCAGAATGGCCATATTCATCAGATTGAAGAGGTCCCTGAGTTGAATCAGTAACTTTTTGAGGCGGAGAGCATGGGAATCGGATAATGGTAGGTCTTGTAGGCGCAAAGGGGCATTAGAGTGCGGTGAGTTTGCCAAGCATAGAACAATGCCGGATGAATATGCTGATAGAAGACAGGTCGTTACAGGATATAGTTCTACAACGGCATTTGTGGGGTTGAAAGCTCTTTGGTTCAAAGTTCTTTCTGTTATCCGTTCTACACCCTTCCCTTCGTGCTGTCTACATGCATAAAGGGCCTCTTCTCTGGTCGAGACAGAGAGTAATTCTTGATTGAGCATCTTCCCGATTCTCTGTCTTCCCGTTTTTCATCGCCGTGACATTGCTGAAGCTAAAACATTGAACAGCCTGTTGCAAGGACGACTTTCCTTTCATCCGCTTTTCGCAAAGACCACAACATGCCAATCTCTTCTCAATTGATCCTACTTGCTACCATTTCCATGAAGTCTTCAGATAGAGCTCCCCCAACATCCAGTATGAGATCTCGGAACGCTTGATCCCTCAACAGAGTATCCATCTCAAACCCAATGTAGAGTGCCAGCAAAGCCCTGATATGGTCGCTACCATTCGATAGCTCGCTTGTGTTTTCGTAAGCATATCGAAGGAGCTCTATGATATCACCAGTCCGCTCCTCGTAAAGGGTAAACACAGCGAGCACGGTGTGCAGTTCCTCAAGCGCCATGACCCTTAGCGATTGGACTTCCTACTGATCGGCGAAGACGTATAGGCGGGCATGATAAAGAACACCTCCGTATAGTTCTCTCTTGGGTCTTGATTAGGGTGTGGTGGGTCGGGTTTGGAGGAGACCTTTGCGCGTAGTTGGCTGGCGCTCAATGAAGGTTTCCCTCAAATGTTGTCGTGATGAAATTGGCGCTTCGAACTCTGGTGGAGGTGGCGCTGAATTCCCCCATAGATCCCACTCTCGATATTTCGATTTTTTTAGATGCCCACTCTCGTCCCTTTAATTTTTTGGTATAGGTAGGCGGCATTGCAGGCAAGGATTCTTCATCAAGGATAAGATTGTCTTTGGGGTCTTTCGCTGGGCTTTCGCGCTCCTCCCCCTTTAGTGTATCAGTCGTTTCCTGCCTGTCCTCCATGGTGTGCGGAGCAGGGCCGTAATATCCCTTGTATAGCCACTGAGAGAATCGATCGAAGGTTTCTTGATCCACCTCTTCAATCGAAGCTTTGAGTTCTTGGGCTTCTTTCATATTTCCAGTGGTCAACTCCTTGAATGGCCTCGAGGCATTTGCGATCAAACCTAGATGGATGTAGAACTCCGCTCCTTCTACGATGAACTTGAAAGGGGGGGAGGAGTACAGACTCGCTGGTAAGGCACCTGGCGGCATGATGATATCAGAGCAGATATGCCTTCTCGCCCTCTGGAACAGGGCTGGGCAGTGTGGGTAAAAGAGGAATGAAGCGAGGGAGAGACGTGGAGAGGAGTAGAAAGGTCAAGAAACTCAAGGTACTGAATTAACCAGCAGTATTAAACACAAAAAGCCAGCAGCTTGCAGCAAGTACAGCCCCTGCAGGAAGCAGACGCTAACTACTTCATCACGCATGTCATGTAAAAGTGATATATCCTTTTCTATGCGAGCTATGCGAAGCACTGGACGAGGTCAGGCTTAAATCTAAGGGCTACAAGTCAGCATAATACATACACCCCTCAATTGGACTAACATACTCAAAGTGCAAGATGTGAAGGAAGGGGCGAGGGGAAGGAAGAATCGGAACAATCCTTGGCAGATTATGCCAAGAGATTAGATAACAAAGGTGTAAACAATCAGCACTTCAACACTCATCGAACACCCCGTTGCTCTCCTGTTGCTGGTGGTGCTGTCTACACTCCTGGATAGGCCAGAAGCCTCTAAAGCTCATGGATTGTCAAGTATTACCCATCTATGAGAATGGAGGCGCCAACACAAACGGCACTTTCAGCTACCTACCCTGTTTCGGATCGCACACCCGCTCACTGGACCTTCTTGTCAGCGTCCTACTGCGAGTAGTCTGAAAGACCATGTAGGAGCATCCGGCTAGGTGGGACTATGGCCGGATCCAACCTGGAGACAACTCAATCCTACCCTGCTGGACTCGTAATGAACATCACCCTCGATCCTAACACGAGAGGAAACCTCCCCCTGTGCGACCATCGATAGAAAAAAATGCAGCTGTGGAGGATCATTACCAATTTGCAGGCTCGAGAAGAGTTTCGAGGCATATATATCAGAAAGCTACAGAGTTTCATGACCCATGAGAAGACGGCAGCCGAGGACAGGTCTCAGTGGCCATCCCATACGCAGGACGTTACAATCAAACGGGTAGAGGGACTTCTTTGAGAGCCACGAGGACATTGCTCCGGTCTATTCCAGCCTGACTACCTATATACGTGCTTGGCTGGCGCGGCAAGAGGCCGTCCGCATTAGCGACTCGCGCTTCAAGACAAGCATGGAGCTTTCCCCACAAAGAAGAGGCGAGCTCGAATCATGGTACTGGGATTTATGCGCCCCCCATCTCGTCAACATGGACGCTTGAGAAACATGATAACCCTTCCAGGTACAACCTATAAACTCCTCGCGCCACAAAATCACCCAAAGCGAAAAAGAAAAAAGAGAAAACACCAATGCGGCTACTATGTCACCTCATCCCCCTTATACCTCCCCTCCTCCTCCCGCCCATGGTGTCCTCCCTCTCCATCCGCGACGATCGCATCCGCTGCTTCACCCCCCTCTACCCACCCGGCTCTCCCCCTTTTTCATCCCCAGCAGAAGAGACACCGTCCGCGTAGAAGCAATCCTCAACGAAGAAGACACGCGGCGGGCGCCCGTCATCAGCACGTTCGCGAATGTAGACGAATTTCCCCTGGGGATGGTGGACTTCCAATTGCCGCTTGCGAAGAGGTCGCGGAGCGCGCTGGCGGTGATTCAGATGCAGACGGGGTGGGAACACACGATTGGGCATGCGGTGATTAGTGGTATTGGGTTGGTGCTGGTGCAGATACAGGGATATTGTGAGACGAGGGGGAATCTGGGGGGGTGGGTTGATGTGGGGCCGGGGGTGTGGGTTGACTTGAAGGGGATGAATACGGATCCGGCTGCGGTGGGGGGGGGGGTTGGATGGTAATGTGACGGACGGAGGCGGTCCGCCGTGTTGGAATAGCCTGGTGGGGAGGAATCATGATGAAGGTGTTGAGACGGATCGGGAGTGATGCGGTAATTGAGAGTCATGATGTTGAAGATGTGCGGTATCTTTGCGCGCTCTTCTGCTCTGACATGGGCTTACAGCTTTCGTTTCTTCCACTTTTGCTTTATTATCATTTCCCATCCTGGCCAACGACGCCCTCCCTCCTTAGCTCTAGCGCCCTCCCAGCGCCTACGGCTCCAGAATTTCTCTTGCTCATTCTTCATTGGGCTTAATCAATGCGAGTCCGGGAATACACCGTTTGCCTTCATTTCTTGTGATTGAAGTCACATCACAATATCCACACCAGGAACGCGAGCGCCATGATTGCCGCATATGATCCGACTCTTCTCTCACGGCTCGAGATGCCTCCACTTGAGAAATCACTCGCTTTAAAGGTACCACCACTAGGCTGAGCAGGATTGTCGAGGCTATATGTCTGCCCAACAGCCTCCATGGTGAGGGCAATCTGGAACTCCTTACTGATGACAGCATTGGAATCAGCGGTATATGTGCTGTTCTGGCTGTCGAGGAGGACGAATATACAGGGGTCGTAGGCTTTGTAAGGCTCGAGGAAAACCCTGAACACGTTGGTATCATTCTTGGGGAGTGTGGTGATGTTTTGTTTCAGATTTGGAGAATTGGAAGACCCTATGGCAGAAGTCAGCAGGAGAAATTGAAGGGTGACGCTTGGCAAACGTACATTGTGGGCTAGTCTTCGTGTTGCGATTCCAGCATTGGATGGCTAACGTGGGCACGTGATTTGGGTTGCCCATGGTCCATGATACAGCAACAGTGTCCAGATAGGAAAATGTTATCTGGGACGCAGAGATGGAAGCAGGGTAAGTAAAGTTGTATTCGGCAGAGGGTTTGAAAGAGGTGCTGTTGAGAGGGGCCGGTCCAGTTGAAGAAGGTTCCGTGACGCCTGGAGTTTGCGGGAGAAGGAGGCTTGGAGAACTGGGGTCCTGAGAAGATACAAGAATTATGTTAGAGGCAATCGCCAGTGTACAGAGTATAAAGATCGAAGTGTTGCAGAGGCACGCTGGTGGCGGCATGTTCCTTGCTGGTGGCGGCATGTTCTTTGCTGGTTGCGGGACGCGATTGGGACACAAGTTTCGTGATGAGATAGAAATGAACGTTGGCAGAAAAGGTTGAATGCCATGAAAGACTTAAAGCAATGTTATCGCCAGTGCAGAAGCTGGGGCGGGCAAGAGTAGCAAGACCTAAGTCGGGATTTATCAGTACTCTACATTAATGGAGAACTGCAGGCTGCAATCAGCCCAAGGCTGTGCTGGAGACCGCTGTACTAGTGACTGCTGCGCCTTTGAACTCTGTTGGCTTCAAAGCGCTCCTGCAGCTCTGATAGACCAGATGCCAGCAGGAGTCATGGCTACATGGAGGGGAATCCCACAGCAACTCCAACATAGGACTATCTCACAGAAGCGAACTTTGCATGGTGCGTGGTTGGACCTTCACATCATCTCGGATCCGATGACTTCGCCCAGGCGAAGAGCATAAGCAACAGAGCAAGAGTCACAGAAGGCAGTGTGAGTAGAAGGAGGTTGAGGGAAGAAGCGATGTTTGGACATGTAACATATATTAAAATACCAGAGACCTTGCCATTTCGAGCCTTAGCGGTAATTGGCAATCACAACGGCGCATGGCCTCTGCGTGTGCATCTCCATGTTCAGCATCTTTGATCATCTTGCACACGGCTATGAGGTACTTATTGGGTCCTCTTGTCCCCCAGTAGACATAGTCAATTGGGACCAAAATCTTTTGAATATCAATAGGCCGCGATGCTTCTATCTTCGAACCAAAGTCCCCAACGAAGTTATTTATTCAATGCTGTTTACAGATATTGATCGACATCGATTACTTCTAGATTCTAACTCCACACGTAATTCAATTCGAAACGTCTAGCAACATGATAGACTGAAAACGTCAGGGCGTTTCGTGCCCGACAAGACCCTGGCTCGTGGAAAGTCTTTTGGAGCAACACTGCAGAATGGAAAGAAAATTCACAGAACTGGAGAACAACACGATACGGTCTATTCTCTGGCAACAGAAATCCTTTGATTCTAGATCTGTGTCCTCCTAACTCAACAGCATTGGTTCTCTTTAATTCAGACATCGCTCTCCCCACGCCTGGGCTCCATGAGCACGAATTTCAAGGAATCTGAACAGCGTTCGAGAGCGAACGCTCCCAGCCTTATCTTGTTACTCCGTCCATCGCTACTGTGAGTGTAGTGACGGCAGAACCTCAAGGCCTTCCTGTACCACTTTTCCATATCCACCTTGACCTCTTCATACCTCCTCCCTTCCCCAGACTCCCTAGGCGCCCTCCTTATCGCCTCCCAGATCTGCTTTGCACCCACAAAATCGTCTCCTAATCCTAATCGCTTCGCTGTTCTGATGTACTGTGGGCCATTGTGGTAGTCGAAGAAATTTTTGAGAAGCTCGTCGATGTGGGAGAAAAATACGAGTCGCCGCTTGTGCTTAACATACAATGCTATGGCCATGATCATCTGAAAACACTTCTGGTCTTGAGAGCTGAATGTGTACGGTCTGTTTTCTTCGCCCAAACAATCTCTGATATACTCCACCGTGTTCAAGTTGGCGATGGATGAAGTTTCCGGAGGAATTGCTAATTATTCATCTTTATGGGACGGACTGTAACGTTTTGGAGAACGCGCTGAGTAGGAGGAATGTTGTTTCTCTTAAAATTATCGAAGATGGTGTTGAGGCATACAGGTGCCTGAACATGCCTAACATGCCTGGCATGTGGGCAGAACATTGGATTGCACGTTAGGGGATTCTGTTTAAAGCCATTTGGTGCAGCAAAACACCGATAATACCAATCGTTGGAGCAGATACCTCGACGCAAGGCGAAGAAGGAAATCTCGGGTGTTTCAACTCTTCGGTCTGAAATTTTGGGGCCAATGAAACCGCAAGATGGGTTCAAGGCGATTGGAAGGGTCGAATCTTCTGGTTGTTCAGCGGTTTGACAGGAAAGTGAGGCAACAAACTAAGTTTCATATCTCTTGATTAAATGATTGGTCCAGCAACGAGTTTTTTCTTTCCAGTCCTTTCCCTCAGCAGGCTTTCAATTGCTTATGGCTGAGAGGAAGATAGGCCAGCACTTTCGCTAATGCTATAAGCAGTACATCAGCCTAATGTGTTGGAGACAAGACGTTAAAACATCAAAACGGATACGATGAAATGGAAGTTGCCCAGCTCTTTTCGAAGAGCCGTTGGATCAGCTCAGCTCGGTCGAACATTTGTTGAGTCACTTTTGCACTCTACACGCCTTCTTTCAATTCAAAAGGCGCTAGAGGCTTATCTCTCTCTATGCTGCTGCTGCTCTCAGACACCTTTTCCTTCCCCACGCTATTCGATCTCACCACGACAATATCATCAACATGAACCCTCGTGAACTCAGTCCCATGCCATGAACGCATCATCGGCCACCTCACCGAACCAGATGTGGACCTCCTCGACTTCTCCGATGCGGTCTGGCAGCGCTGACAATGATAAGCATCGAGGGAGCTGCAATGGTGGCCGCGTGTGACTACGTTGAAGAGGGGGCGCAGAGTGGGGAGGCAGGCGCTGACGACACCGATGCAATTTCGACCATGGCCCAAATTGCTGGGTCCACATCGACCCCTACAACTTCGTGAGTGGTACTCCAGGCTCGCATCTCTCCTGATCAAGTGGAATCGACTTACATGTTGCATCAACGAAGGATATCTTGTGCACAGTCGTGACTCGGTAAATGCTCCCAACGCAAACGCTTCGTGATTTATTAGCTGATTGACCCATGAAAACAGAGCGAAAGAGTATTTCAGCACTCACAAGCCTCCCAAAAGGAATGTCCCGATCAACTGAAACCCTGATTTCTTTGTCATATGCAGCCGCCACAACATCGGTATCGGAAGACACAACACCACAACACCCGTGACTATATTGATGGACCCCAAGATAAGGCCTGCAAGAACAATATCTATGCACTGACCCTCGAGATTCAGGTTCCACGCAGCACTGACGGGTTGGCACTGGAAGATGATGAGGCCAATTCTTGTTAAACTGTATGAAACAATGAATGCGCCAACTAGCCAGAGTAATCGCCGAAAGCCATCTTGGGACCCGAAGAGCCTTCCATAGAAGATTAGAACGGAGACTTTGACAAATACACTGCCGACTGTATAGAGGACTTGGGTGGCGATGACGATCTGTTTGGCTGCTTGTCAGGAATCACTCTGCGCATGATAATGATCGAGGATCAATACCTGAGCGTAAGCCATGGGATTTATCAAGAGAATCACATGTTTTCCTCCGCCATAATGAATTCCTTGAATAATACAGTCAGCTCATGGCTTCAAAGGCATTCACAAGCAGATCCTGGAAATGCCACACCTATTACATCTGCAATCAACATGCCTATCACTATCGCCTGGGACCGATTGTATTAGCATCCTCGCTCAGGTCAGACACTCCTAGTATGTCTTACAAGTGCGGCGACGATGGTCCAATCATCCGCTTGGATGGCCGCCTTACTGGTGCGCCGAGAAAGGAATCTCAATATCACAGCAATGCAGGCTAAGGCAAGGTTGACAGCATCGGCGGCTATGAGTTCCGCTCCCCGATCATCGTTGATATTTTGGAGCTCTATGGCAACCTCGTTGGCAGAAATCCGGTCAGTCATTGCGATTTTGGAGGTTGACCGTCGACTCCTCGCAGGTGCTTGAGCATTGGGCCTGCAGATCTTTTCAAAGGAAATGCGACAGAATGTTTACCGGAGATGTATGGTAAGCCATGGTCAAGGTTTATTCATGGACTGTGCGACAGAAGTCTGTTTTCCCTACGATAGCCGGTGCAAGTTTCTTTGGGTTGCGGCCTAATGGAGATCGGAAGCGGGCGGTCTAGGACATGGCTCTACTTCGCAAACGTGCAGCAACTCAGCCGTAACTGGTGTTCGTCCCCGACCTGGTGTCACGGCGAAGTCTTTCTATCAGAACTCAGGGGCCTCTTATGCGTCCGCGCCGACTCAAGAATTCCGCATCGCATGAACTCACGGGAGCATCAAGGACTTATGTATATCTTGGGTTCGGAATGACTGTCCAGATAGCGATACCTTGACCGCGAAGCTTTTGAGAGACCCTTGTTCACAGGGTAGTCACGGCCGACTTTTGAGTGTCGGCTTTTACCAAAGAGCCTACCGCATGGTATTGGTAGTATCTTCATGTACTATTCGCTGTACTTGCCCCACGGTATCCGGCAAAGAAACCAGTAAAGAGACTTGTTTGACACTGCGCATTTGAGCCTCAATTCAGTGTCTACTTCCCGTATCTCAGCCAGAGATGACTGTAACCCAATCACTGAATGCATTCAATGCGGTGTCCCTCGTAGACATTACCCCGGGCTGTTGATGGTGATCAAAAACTGCTGAAAGCATTCAATCTTGTCATTTTTCGATTCACAGGTGACTTACGTCTCCAATTTCACGGCAATGCCGCGACGGTTGAGACGATGTTCTCTCAGACTCAAGATGCTGGAGATGGTTGCTCCGAAGCTTGCATCAAACAGAACAGATCATTCAAGCAAGTTTCGTCGTTCGGCTTTTACAACAGCCATTGCCGGTCCTTGTCTGTATTGACGTTGCAAGTTGTCCACAATTGAGCGGTGCTGGTTGCATATGGCTAGCTCCATAATATGTCGATGTGAATCTCAAATCCTGATCTAAGCTCGACTTTCGCCTCGACACCTTTTCATACTTACATTTTGTATATTGTCACCACTAAATGAGATCCGAGTTGTGGTGAGTGAGATAGCATGCATGAAGTGGATAAGAGGACTTGTAATCATTCAGTCTCCGATGCTACGATGCTTTCCCATTGTTGATATTTGAGTCTAGGTATACGCTATCCTAGGGCAATCCAAAGTCCAACATGACATGACAAATGACAGGCAGCAAGCAAGCGTGAATTCAGAAAAACCTTGAGGGGGATGAAGAAAGATAACCTGCAATATGATAAGGGGAGTGGCCCTGCATCAACACTTCTTTCGACTCACAATTGCTGCCAATGATATCATATCAGAGTATGAGCATCCTTTGACGATGCCTTCTCTTAAGAGAAGGTGGTGGACATCATGAAGGATGTTGAAGAAAAAAGGAGGAGCTCGAGCTAGAGATTGTGAGCTCGCAAATCTCGGAACTGCTGAGTCATCGGGTCTCCCGTATTCGGTACGCAGGGTAGATCTTGATGTGGTTTAGTAACCCCACTGGCGTACCTTCTTCCATCATTAACGCTGCCTTAATTCTAGCATTTATATTGGACTAGTCCAGTAGATTGATACAGCTTCCTGGGACTAGCTCAAGTACACACTCATTTTGCTCACGAGTGCTCCTGCAGTTGCACAAACACCATGCTCAGCTAGTGTTGCCACGCATCAACATCTAAAACTTGCATAACATGACATGATATCAATGAGTGTAAGTCTGATATACATTCAGCAGGGCAGTCTTGGCCGATGCGATTTGCTTAGAACCCTCCAGGGCTCTGGGCTAGCAAATCGTATGGTTGAGGAACGACTGTCTGCTTTTGAGGTGGAGAAGCTGGACTGTGTGGAGTGAGAATGGTGAGAATGGCGCGTTGTGATTCCAGATGACTGCGCGTCTTGTTTCTTTGTCGAATCGTCTTCGTATATAACAGCTCCGACTCAAGAATCTCATTGCTCTGTCCATTATCCAAGAGTCATCTAATCGCAATCATGTTTTCAGTCTTGAAATGATACTTTCTCGGCTCCCGCTGTCGATCGGTCTTATCTAACATTGAGCAAAGGTGTGGTGGGCTGTAGAGTAGCCTGGAAGGAGATCATTTCCTAATGTCCTGTCTGACTCTCTAGAGCTGACGTGGAAGCGCGGCACGGATCCTGCCGCTGCACCGTTGGTTGTACGCGCACGAGAGAGGCACCGAATAACTCTGCGGGAGAAAATTATTGTACCAGAATCTTGCAAACGCAGTAGGGTAGCTTTGCGTATCTGCCATTCGAGAGGATAAGGCTCAAGCAAGTGCGCAGGGCTGGTGTGAATTGCCTCGAAAGTATCGAATTAATGAATATTGTTGTTGTGGCAAATGCAGGCAAGCGGCGCCGAACCAGTAAGACGCATCCAGGCAACGCCAGTACATTCGCTCCTGCATTCTTTCATGCACTCTTGCGAGGGGGTGTGCAAGTAGGTCACCCATTGACTTGCACAGACCTGGCGATTCCTTTTCAGCTCATGCGAGCTGAATCTGCAACCGTTTGTTCCTTCGGGTACGGCCCAACGAGCAACGTTGTTTTCAACCTTCTGCATATCATGGTCGGATTGGTCATCTTGATGAGAGTGGATACCGTGCCTCCCTTGAGTCTTTGAGGCACACTATGTCGTTCGGAGATTGATCCTTGGTGGTGTGCTGATGCCCTGAGTGCACGTCCTAGAACGCTCATCTAGGCTGGATTTTCTCTTCCTTGCGCTGTCTGAAATTCGTGTTATATTCTCATATACTTCCTATAGTTGCAACGGGAAAACGCGCAGAAGTAAAGACTACCATTGATGATGCCCGTAGAACATCATGCAAACCAGAGTGCCCTTTATGTTACCAACATCCTGTTCATTTCCACGAGTACTTTATTTGTTGCATTGCGTGTGTTGGCAAGGAAGGTTGCTCGAGCAGGGCTGTGGTATGATGACTACGCCATCATTGCAGCTCTCCCTCTGTCATGGATGCCACCAGTCACGAATCTTGTGGGTGGGTTCCCCAATAAACGATTCCGGTTTTCGAGAAGGAGCCACGCTGACATTTCCCTTAGCTACTCACTTTGATTTTGGCAAACATGAATCATTTGCCAGACCCGACGCCGCTCTGAAATGGTATACCTGCCTTTACGTATTTGAGATTTTCTACACACCAGCGATAGCCGTGGTCAAAATCTCAATCCTGCTCTTCTACGGGCGTATATTTCCCTCGTACAACAAATGGTTTCGACGACTTCTGTACTTCACGGGAGCAACGGTCTGTGTCTGGTGGATCATTTGCCAATTCTTCGTAATCTTCGAGTGCCAGCCAATTCACTACTTCTGGGACCGTTCTCCCTCTGGAGGTCGTTGTTTAGATATTCAAGCCTTTTTTCTCGGTCAGGCGATTCCAAATATTTTCACTGATGTGATATTGCTTGCGATGCCAATTCCGATAATATGGAGGCTGCATCTACCAAAAGAGCAAAAAATGGGGTTGAGTGGGATTTTCCTGCTTGGCCACTTGTGAGTCGGTACTTCTGTCTCTGGGAGTAAGGTCGAGCAACATGCTAACCAGGAGTAGTGTCCTGCTCATCAGCATCTACCGCATGACACTCTTGTTGTCATTGACACAAGTCGATATCACCTGCAAGGAAACCCCCCAACTTTCTCTTGATATGCATCATTATTGATACAGAATCAGGGAATTACGTCTCAGCAGCAATTTGGTCAGCAGCGGAGCCATGCGTGGCCATTATATCCGCGTGTCTTCCGATGCTACGTCCACTCTGGATGCTCAGCAACCAAAGACTTCGCAGGCAGGGTGAATATAGCAGGACTAGTGATGCTCGACTGGCGCATCGCCCGCATCCGTGGCGGATGAGTTCTGAGCCCGTTGTCAAATACCATGGTGACGGTCGCAATTTCACACGACTAGATGAGACGTTGCCTTCTGTGAGTCGTGAAGAGGGATGGGCACCGCGGCATGAGAAGCGACTATCCAACGGAGCTAGTGTGTTTGTTCAGGGAAATGTAGGAGATTTGCTGCCAGGTATGGAGCTGGCTCATATTCCGGACGACAGAATCTTGGTCCAGAAGCAGGTTTCGATGGTGGAGAGCAGGGCGGCGTGATGGAGAACACGGTCTCGACAGCGTTCCTAAGGACTCTCTGGCTTTTCGACATTAAGAAGACAATTACTCATAACGATGATTACAGACAATTTGAAATGTGCACAGTCCGCGAGTAGAGGAGTCAAACTTCGTATAGTAGATTGTTGTCTTCCCTCCCAACGGAAATAGGAAAGGCAGCTCTAAGTAATACGCATGCGACAGTATGTGACTGAGTATGAGGTCCTACATTGAAGTCGAATGTCGCTCAATAATTAATTCAATTGTTTTCATATCCGAAGATCCCACAATATCTACCGGCACAGCAGTGGAAACATGTCATCTCCACTACATACTATGCGAATGTGTAGAAAGTTCAATCTATATGGCACCTCTTACCATCAAGTCATCTGTATCTCTCAATGACCACAAGCCCATTCCCCTCCTCGGACTCGGAGCCTACGCGTCTTCGACAAGCCTCCAAGCATGCTTGACGGCTTTTCAGCAAGGCTGTCGCTCGATAGACACCGCTCAGCTGTATGGCAATGAGGCCGAGTGCGGTGTAAGCTCCAAGTGGCGTCGGATTCACTGCACATCCACTAATTCTACGCTCGATTAGGAAGCCGTCCGTACCTCCTCTCTTCCTCGTCCCTCCATTTACATTACCTCCAAAGTCTGGGACGATCACCATACCAGGGATGGCGCCTACAACGCTGTCAACGTCTCTCTCAACCGTATGAAGCTTGATTATATCGATTTATACCTTATTCATAACCCACGATCTGGCCGGAATGGTCGACACCAAGCATGGTTGGGCCTACAAGACGCATTACAAAGGGAAAAGCAAAGACAATAGGCGTCAGCAATTTCACCCCAGCACACATCCAAGCCTTGATGGAGGCAGATGGCGTCACGATCAAGCCAGCCATCAACCAGATCGAATATCACCCTTGGAACCAGCAAAAGGAGATTGTGACATTCTGCAAAAGCGTAGGGATTACCATATAAGCCTACAGTCCGTTGACTCGGGGGCAGAAGCTGGGTGATCCCGTGATTGGCGAGATAGCGAAGAAGCATAAGAAAACACCGGCGCAGGTGGTGCTGAGATGGGTGCTACAACAAGGGGTGATTGCCATTCCGAAGTCCGAGAACCCAGGAAGGATCAAGGAGAATGCGGACATCTATGACTTTAAGCTAGACGAGGATGATTCGGCCAAGATTGCGAAGCTAGATGCTGGACAGAAGGGGAATGTTGGGGATTGGGATCCTTTCGCTCATGAATAGGGCATTAACAGGGTCGAGCTCATGCCTTGTGGGTGCTTGCTGGGCTACAAGGTATCTTCGCTCATTCCCTGTCAACTCGTGATTCTGCTATGCTAATCGTGTGTGCTGAACCGGTAATTATATAGAAAATGTCTCTGCAGCCTTACTCACGATTGGCGAATGAACACAACAAAATCAAGCACACACGCAAACGTAATATTTGAACCCCTTCTTGAAGCTTGCGATGCCAAGTTTGTGTTGGAAAGCCAAGTCTCCAGATTCGGGCATGCTTGCGCACACCTCTTGCAGTCTTGCCTCCTCCGTGTCGGTGGCACAGATCGAGTGCCCATGATCCAACCCGCCACCTCCACTGTTTCACATAGAGCGGGGTGAGGTCTTGCTCCGTTCAGAACTTCCGTAAAATGCTTCCAATACGTGCAAACTTCGTCCGTCGTATCGAGTATCCTTGATAGCACACTCACTCACCCTCCCCAAAAGCTCCCTGAACCACATTGGTGCTAAGTACTCAATCATTGTGAAACCAACAAACTTCAAGGCTTTCCTAGCTTTATCTCCTTTCATTCCGTGTCTTGGTGTGTCAAAAGTAGATGCTCGCCACACTCTCCTTGCCTCTTTCCCTTCTCCATATCCATTCAAGCTCCGAAGCAAACGTCGCGGGCGACGATTCTCTCCTTGAAATTGATTCTGGGCTTGGGGGGCCTCTACTCTGCTCATTATACTACTTTGCCCTTCTCGACGCAATATTCCCACCTCTAAACATATATCGTGATGTGGCGTCTCTCCCTTACCCTAGGTTTTTGCGCCTCCTTTGCTTCGATTGACGCATTCAAAGTTCTTTTCAATACAGCTGATCACTGTGTCGGTACGAATCAAGGCCAATACTTAGGCACAATTGGTGACTCTAGTGGATGCCAAACCACATATTTGAACGTCAATACCTCCCAAACGGTCACGGCGCCGGGTGGAAATTACAATGCTATCATTAATCCCGAGGGCGCAGACGTAAATGACGGAGTAGCATTTTGGGGCTTGAACGACTGCAGCAACACACTGGTGGGGTTCGGTAACGTGAAATCATGTTTGGGGACGGGATACTGGAGTTCGCTTGAAGTAATGAGGATCGGGGATGTCGTTGCAAAACTCACAAACCTGCAACCTGCGGCCGTACAATCACTAGCTATCAACGCGACCGCAACCGAAGTCGATGGACAAAATCTGGCACTTGAGACTGCTACAGCAGCAACATCATCACCGGGCGATTCCTCACCATCACAGTCCCCGACGACGTCTACAGCCCCAACAAGCAACAGCAAAGCCCGTCGAGAGCTCACCTCCCGCGACCCTCACGATCTCCGAGAACCCATCGCCCACGGTAGCATCCAAACGCACAACAAACAATCTTACAAGTACCAACAACTCTCCGCCAACGTCTACCGCGGCATCCCCCTCGCCCAATGGTCACCCGCCCTCCACAAACGCAACACCGCCCCCCCGGGGCCCCCCCCCCCCGGCGGGC
>JAABUQ010002664.1_pt1 | contig 34808 bp, 40 predicted proteins | sample 5560001 | NCBI WGS metagenome assembly JAABUQ01 (sample SAMN10711888, study PRJNA513371) | rock metagenome | isolation source: Antarctica rocks | place: Antarctica: Victoria Land, Finger Mt nord | collected 2015-12-18
CCACCCCTACTTCAAAGAAGACCCCAAGCCCGCGCACGCCTCCCTCTTCCCCACCTTCCCAAGCAAAGCCAACCAAGAGAAACGACGAAAGGTAGCAAGTCCCAGTGCGCCCAAACGGGGGGATGCGCCCGCGTTGGGTGGTCTGGATTTCGGAGGGATCTTCAGCAACAGAGAGGCCGAAGAGCGGGGCGGTGGGTTCGCGCTAAGGCTCGTGTGAGGGCGACTAGGAACGCCCGGTCGTGGCTTCCTCGAGCTGTGTGATTACTACGAGGAGGATAAGGCAGATCAAAAGCCCTGAGAAGAATAGAACAATGGTGCACGCCCGGCTGCGAGCTCTTTCCCGCGGATCGAGCTCCCGCGTCTGGGCCGCGATGTAGAAGTCACAGCCTACGTTCCTCCGAGGAGCATGCGGTAATCGAATACCTGGAAAGCGCGGAGCTCTGAACCTCGGGAAGTGAGGAACCCAGCTTCTTCTCATGTTGGGGAGGAAGGAGGTCGTTGGTGGTAGGGAGGTGACGGGACGAGGGAGGGGGCTTGTGTTGGAGATGTAGGCTGGAGGCAGGCTGCGGAGCTTGGTGGTTGGGGCTCCGTATGGTGGGGCGGGGCTGGGAGGGGGGGAGCTGTGGTGGGAGGGGTGGTAGGGTGGGGGGCTGGTGGTGAAGGATGACATCTGGATGTGGGTTGAAGATTGGTAGGCTGTTGAGATCATACTCGCTGTGTGTAGGTAGGTGGTGGAATTGTGGGGAAGGGAGGAGGTTTGGAGAATATATATGCATGGCATCAAATGGAGGCAATTAACATGGGCTTGCGGCGCCACCGCGGAAGCTGGATGCGCAGGGCTTTACCCGTCTCAGCTCTTCTTCAGTGTTCTGTGACCTTTCACCAATGTTGGGGATACCTGGGAGGGGAGGAGCGAGGGCAGTGGTGCTCATATATGTCATGTCTGAAGCAGGAAGGGAAGACGGATGTTGCTGGAGAGGAATCTCTATGATATGTGCGGTGTACCCGATAGGCAGCGAAGGCGAATCGCGCTTCGGAATTTGGCGGAGTAGCAGGGAGCATGTTTGTGACGAGAGAAAAACATCAAGCCGCTGGAATTGCATTGAGAAAACGTGCATTCAGGAGCCGCGGATATACACAAAGGATTTGAACTCATGATGTGCAAAAGACTGGCTATCTGAAAGGATCCTCTTATGGTACTATGTTGTTTCGAACCATAGTGGCATCAGAGCTGAAGCACTCGAGCGCACAGAGACCCTGTCTTGACAATTTCGGTATTCCGAGGATTGCACCGCATTTCCTTCGCGGTTCGGCCACCTTGTCAGCACAGTGGTTTGCACCAAGACACATCCGGGAATCCATACCCACGGCTTTGAACATAGAACGGAACAGCCGGCACGGGAAGCGTTCCGGGCTTGAAGCTCATCTTGGTCGGCTTGCAGACGGCTATTGCAGCGTTGTCGTGCTTCAAAGTCATCTTCCCAGCGCTGCGCTCCCATATACTCTTTTCCTCCGCTTCGCGGTTGCAGAGCCAGTGGCTGTCGTGTTGGCCGCCCCGGGCAACCCAAGTGATACGGTTCCGTTCTCCAAGGTAACAAGCTCTTTGGGCAGTGGAGGTACATGCCACCAGGGAATACGTTGACCCCTCGGCTCCATGCGCATGCCCTGGTCGAACAACCGCTGCGAGCGTATGATCAGATCATGAGCCAGTTTGCTTCTAGGAGGTGCGCTCTTTTCTGCTTCGAGTGCGGTGTCTTTGAGGACGAATGCTATGATCGGATCATTCTTCCCTGGAGCAAGCCAATCCGGAACAGGGTGAGAGATGCTGACGGTCAGGAAGGCTGATGAGGGTGCTGGAGATTTGCTATATGAGTACATGATGTTTGCACGGAAATCGGATGTATGCGAAGGAGGGTAGGTAATACTTACGATACGGTGAATCAAATGCAAATTCCTGAGAGGTGATCCATCTTTTCATGTAGGACATATCTGTGGTCAAAAAACCGCCAGTGGTAGTCTCGTCACCTTTGACACACTGTTCAAACACCCAATCTGCCAAGTTCCGTATGTCATTGGGGGCGATATCGAAAGTTGACGGGACGCGAGGGCCCGCCATCTCAACCTGGATCATGCATGTGCCTGTGGAATATTACAACAAGCCTTTAAACATGGGAGGACCGACTGGCCTGAATGGACATCGAAAGGAAGGCCGTGAGAGTCGCCACCTTGATTGACGGTGTACGTGACCTTTCCCGATCCTTTCTCAAGGGACTTGAGGGCTCTAACGCAGTCGCGAGCACCGGATTTGGAGAATTCTCCGTAGTAATTCGAGCAAATCCCTTCCGAGCCGGCGGGGTATGTGAGGCTGTGATTCATCTTGTACGCTCGTCCTTCAGATACGCTATACGCAGCGAAATGGGTGTTCTTTTAAGAGTCGTGCAGAGTTATCAAGACGTTCAAGGCATGGCGCGAGTCGGATAGGCGCAACGACTTGAGGAGTCATTGCGCATGGCAGTACAGGTAGATCTTCCACGCACCCGCAAAATGATCAGGTTAGATTGCGGTAGCTTCTGCACCTTCGAAAGCGCTTGAATAGGTGGTCCGATCGGGAAAGGCTAGGGGCCAATGCGGAAACCCAACCGAAAGATGGAAGCAAGTAAGTAGGTAATTGTGAAAGGTTGATGACGCGGCTGAAGCCTGCCATAATGGTTGTTTTACATCGCGTAGAGTCCGTTGCTTCAGACATGTCGCGTCTGCTCGCGGAAGAAGGGCCATCCTGCCAAAGATCTGTGCAGCAGATCGATTTGACTCGATGTAATATTCATTGAGTCCTTCTACAGTCGCCATATTGCTGCGCTGAGCTGTCGAGATTTCTCCTTTTGGAGTCCATACAGACGCCGACTTCAAAGCCCCTTGATGTCGAAAGATGTCCCACAGCCACAGCTGCTCGTTGCTGCAGGGTTCTCGGCGATCTTGAACTGAGAACCAATTAATTCCATTGTATAATCGATCTTGCTTCCTTTCAAGAGCTCTAAGCTTGGCTCATCCATCACAACTTTTGCGCCTGAACCGTCATTGGCCTCGAACACAGTATCGTCCTCAAGAGATATCGCTGAAGTACTCGTAAGGGACATGAGATATTGAAATCCATGGCAGCCGCCAGACTCAACGGTGACTCGTAGGGCAAGCTCCGGATTTGCATCTTTTGACATTATCTCCTTGAGGCGCTGAGCACTGTCAGCTGTTTGCCTCCTGTTAAAGGGTCGCTGAGGGACTACATACGGTTGCAGCTCGTGACGTGATATCGATAAGCATGTCGTTTCCGTCCTCATCTTTGCGGGGGTTGGACTTTACCACAGCTGCTCGAGCCGACGCAGATGCGGAGAACAGACGTTTATGTGGGAGATGTGATATGGAGCTGAGTGCATGGTCACGCATGTAGGGCTGTATTGATTTGGAGAGTACTTGAGTAGAAGATCGCCTTTTGGCCTTAAATGCCGGTACTAAGAAGTCACAGACAGGTTGACCTCTGCTGTGGCATACCCTTGAGTGATATCGTACCGGGCCATATCGTACTGATTGAAAAGTGGCATATCTGACAATTTTTGCCCTGATACCCAACACACTTTTCGTAACGTGCATGACTGAGAAACAAAGGAAGTCTTGCTGCGTATTTTTTCAAGGTACGGAGTGCAACATTAGGTATTACTGCAAGATGGGGATAAGATATGCTGAGTACAGTAAGCGTCTTTCGCGATTGCTAAACGCAATGACGTACATGCCATTGGTTGGCCGGTTAATACTCGGCTTTTCCTTTTTGCCCCCGAGTACCGCGTTGATATATTCTGTTCCGCTCTTATTTCACACAAGTATAATGTATTCTATACCATCCATCCTACCTCTAGATTTCTGAGCCAGCAATCTCCTACAAATCTAGCAGACCTCAGGATGTTCAACGTGGCCAATGGGACCCAAAGCAGTTTCAACCGTGAACATGCAGAGAAGCTCGACCACGAAGATCCTTTAAGGCACCTCAGGCAAGAATTTATCATACCAACAAAAGCAGGCCTGAAGAGGAAGCGCCTTTCTAAGTCTACTAACGATGAAGCAGCGGAACCCTGTATCTACTTTTGCGGGAATTCCTTAGGCCTTCAACCACGCCGTGCAGTAGAACGAGTGACTGAACATTTATCCGCATGGGCAGAAAGGGGCGTCACTGGTCATTTCACTGAACATGGGCCAAATCTTCCTCCATTCCTCCACGTCGATGATGTTGCAGCCGAGAAGATGGCGCCAGTTGTTGGTGCCACACGAAGCGAGGTCGCAGTGATGGAAACGCTCACAGCAAATTTACACTTGATGATGGCGAGCTTCTACCAGCCTACGAAGGAAAAACACAAAATCATTCTCGAGGCTAAGGCGTTTCCAAGCGACCACTATGCCGTGGATTCGCAGATTCGTCAGCACGGATTCGACCCTGGGTCCGCCATGGTACTTATTGAACCAGAAGGTGGCGAAACTGCAACCATTAGCACCTCTCATATAAAATCAGTGATCGACAAGCACGCAGCATCGACGGCTTTGATCCTTCTCCCTGGTGTACAATACTATACGGGGCAGTACCTCGACATCCCTACAATAACTGCGCACGCTCATTCTCGGGGCATTCTGATTGGTTGGGATCTTGCTCATGCGGTAGGAAATGTGGAAGTTAAGCTACACGATTGGGATGTTGACTTTGCTGTCTGGTGCAACTACAAATACTTGAACTCGGGACCGGGCTCAATTGCCGGCCTATTCGTACATGAAAAGCACGGACACGTCGACGTTGAGGCGCTGAAACATAACGAAACGGGGTTTCGACCACGACTGAGTGGCTGGTGGGGCGGAGACCGCTCCATCAGATTCGGAATGGGAGATAAATTCGTTCCTATTCCAGGTGCAGCTGGATACCAATTAGGAAACCCATCCGTACTCGCTCTTTCCACCGTTCTTGCGTCTTTGGAGGTTTTCGCTCTCACGTCTATGTCCGCCATTCAGCACAAGTCTCGAGCTCTGACGGGGTATCTTGCAGATCTCCTAACGCAGGCCTTGGAGACATCTAGCCTTTATCATATTATTACACCTTCAGACCCCAATGAGCGAGGTGCACAGCTTAGCGTTCGGTTGAAACCTGGGTTACTCAATGGAGTCATGAAGGCTCTGGAGGAACAAGGTGTAGTGGTCGACGAACGGCAACCCGATGTGGTTCGGGTAGCCCCAGCACCACTCTATAATACATTCACCGAAGTTTGGGTCTTTGTCAAGATTTTCCGCAGAGCATGCGACTGTGCACAACAAGGAATTGTAGAAGATGCAGACAGCGCCGTGGGTCTCAAAGGACAGCATGATAAGGGCTGGAACACCATCAAATAGCCAAATACCTCGGCACTTCAAGCAACCGCTTAGCAAGCATTTAAAACCGATCACAAACACCATACTAAGTATCTGGGCTGGATATCGCTAGAGATTGGTCACAGCCTTTAGACGTCTACTACTTAGAAGGTAAGAGATGTCTGTTTTCAACGTTGAAATGGTCCAAGAGACAACGATGCGAGGATGTACCGAAACGCTAGTTCCAACGATCAGTCCCTCAGTCCTTGTTCTTGGTACTCGAATACCCTGTGGCGAAGTTGACGGGTCTGTTGTCAATGCAGGTCTATTACATATTCACAGGTAAGATCATGCAGAGCGTCTTCGCTGCTCGCCAATCACTCTCAGTATCAGAGACGGCTGGTTTGATGGGAGATCGGTGAGCAAGGCAGAACGTTTGACTGTCTCCTATTAAGGGAACCGTCATCAAGTCTGCATATCTCCGTCTGGGCATTGTCCACAAGTGGCGGGATATAGATCAGTCGAGGGGTGCGAAGTGGAAAAGGAGAACTCATATAATACTACAGCTCTTCATCGTCGCGCATGGAACGTTTCGGAGAAAGCCTTGGTGATTGTCATCGTTTCAATGCAGGCCGTGTGTCGGCCATGACAGCTTCGGCGACACACGTGCATAAGCTTACTTCTCACTGCACTAGTACATCTTCTCTGTCTGGTCGCAATCGCGAACTCTTCCTTCCTCAACTTCACCTGACTAACGATCCTGGCGCGGGAAACACCTCTCCTAAGCGCTAGGATTGAGCACTAAAACTAGGCGCCGAGACAGGGGCGACGGAGGAATTCCGGTATGAAGATTTGGCGAGTCGAGGGCCTAGAATGCAGGGGCTGGATGCCACAATCTGCGACATCAGATGCCTCAACCAGTCAAACTGCCCTCGGGCATCATAAATGCCACCAATAGCTTCCTTCATGCAAGTCCACACGCAGATACATTAGTCCTGCAGCTCGCCCAGCTCGATTACTTGTTCTGTACGCGCTGGCCTCCGTGTCGTTTCCGCTCCTTAGTGCTTTCGTCGTTCTTGGGAGCAATACCCAGTACGGGGTACCACTCTTTGATATCTCAATCTGTCAGCCATTATAGAACTCCTTCCGTTTAGTCTATCACACTGGGTCCATGCTGCTCGACCACTTCCCCCCACTCTCCTATCCCGGTTGCTGTGGCTAGATAAGCTGCAGGTACAGCTCCCTTGTCTGCCGATATATCTCCTTAGCCATAGCTTTTTCCGCAGCTGCTGCGATCATCCTCTCCTTTCGACCTAGTCCATAGCTACAGCCTCATGTCGTTAAAGCAGGTATGCGAGCTGCAATAACCGACAGAAGAGCAAGCCGCTGATGAGTCGCAGGAGATCGAGACCTGGGTCACAGCACTCGGGCATTATGATAACAACGAGTTCGAAGAAGCGTTAAAGTCGTTTGACAATATCTCCGACACATCCAAGATCTTATTCAATTGTGGGGTCATACACGCTACCTTGGGCGAACACGACAAAGCCGTGAGTCGCTTTAGGCGTGGCCTTGTCCCTGTCTGCGACTAATGGATCTTAGGTGGAATGCTACCAACGGGCCGTCAAGCTGGACAGATACTTGGCGGTGGCATATTTTCAGCAAGGTGTCTCCAATTTCTTGGTTGGCGACTTCGAGGAAGCACTAGCAAATTTCAATGATACCTTACTATATCTTCGAGGCAATACTTTTATCGACTACGAACAGTTGGGGCTGAAGTTCAAATTATTCTCCTGCGAGGTCCTTTTCAATCGGGGACTATGTTATATATACCTGCAGCAGATGGATGCGGGAATGGCAGATTTGGGGTTTGCAGTGAAAGAGAAGGTCACACCAGACCACGATGTTATCGACGAGGCGATCCAGGAAAATGCTGAGGTAGGTCCGCAAAAATCGATACTTTCATTATTTTGGCACATGGGCGCTGACTGTCTCAGGGCTACACTGTCTTTTCAATACCCGTTGGGATAGTCTACCGCCCGAACTCAGCAAAGGTAAAGAATCTCAAGACCAAGGACTACCTTGGAAAGGCCAGACTCGTAGCGGCTTCCGACCAGTCGAATGCCTTTACGGGCTTCGCTGGATCAGAGGCAAAGAAGAATGCGGTCGGAGGCATAGCCCGAGACGACCGACCTCTGGACACCATCTCATTCGCAGCGTCGAACCTCGTCAGGCCTGACCTTACAAGCAGAGCAGCACGACAACAGTCCGCTCCTCCTATCAACCGCAACATGTTTCCCCCAACCCCTCCTCCAGACCACGAGCCCATTCGGCCCCAACTTGCCTCCATGAACACCTCTTCGACCGCAAACCCTCCCCCTATATCCGTCCGCGCAAACTCCGTCCGCCAAGGTCCCCGACCCGAGCGCCTCAACCTCCTCTCCCAAGATGATCGCAGACCCTCCCTCAATAAAGAGCTCCCCCGCCTTGGCACCCAGCGCACTGCCTCCGAACCTCGCGGCCCAAACCGTGGCTACTCCTCCCGCAACCCCCACGACCAGCCCAATGGCAGAGGCCGCCTCTTCATGGAAGCCACCCCCCGTGACGGCGACGATGCAGATATCGACGAATACCCCGACGAGCTCTACGAAATGTACGGCAGCCCTCCACCTGGCAATCGCTACGGCTCGAACCGCCACTCTGACCGGCGCACGTCGTCGCGAAGGAGAGATCGCTCGCATAGTCGCAGACGTCCGCAATACATCTCTGAAGAAGATGAAGACGACGATTTCGGTCCCTCCAATACCTCCTCCCTCTCCGACTTCGAAATGCTGAACGGCTCTCGTCCACCACCGCGAACCCGCTCACGGAATCGGCCCAGCAGGAGCCGTGGGCAGTCGCGGCGTGGGCTGGAGCTCAAGAATATAAGGGTGAAGGTACATCATGAAGATGATACACGATACGTGATGGTGGGCTCAGCCGTAGCGTTTGAAGATTTCGTCGACCGCGTCCGAGAAAAGTTCGGGGTGCGGACGAGATTCAGGCTGAAGGTCAGGGATGAAGGCGATTACATCACTCTAGGGGACGGGGACGACTGGGACCTGTGTCTTGCCAATGTGCGGAAAGAGGCGCAAAAGGAAGGGGCGGATTTGGGGAAGCTGGAGGTGAGATTGATTTCTGCTTTATTGGTTCTGTCTTGTCGATCCTTCCCCCTTTGCTAGCTTACTCGCTGTCGTGGCTTTCGTTTGATTCAGCTTTCGATCTAGCTGAGTATATCAGGCTAATTTTACCCGATTGCAGGTATGGCTTCAGGAGGCATGAATCATTCTTACGACATCTACGATCTGGCATGGAGTTTTTGCTTGGATGTATGTTTCTGGCTACAGGAGGCGAACGAGGTATCGACGTTCTCAGTGCGATCCGCGTTTTCTACGTATACGCTGTTACGATATTTCGGTGTTTAGCATAGCTGTTGTAGTGCATAATCCAGTGTAAGCAGGCGAGTCAGCTTGACATGTCTCCCATGAATTTCTAGCGCAATGGGAGTTGTGTGATCGGTTCACTCTGGAACAAAACGTTCCGTGGAATAGAGCGAAGCATTTGTGTGGGTGGGATGGATCTGCCTGATTTGCATGGTAGTAAATTCTCATATTCGATAAATCAACATTATCGACATGTTTAAAAAGTTTCACAACTCATTAGCTGCGGCTTTAGCTCAGGTAGATAAATCTCGTATTAAACAGTTTTCCGAAACAATCTAACAATCCGCAGTTGGGAGAGCGTTAGACTGAAGTATACTTCAGCCAGCACATCTAAAGGTCACCCGTTCGATCCGGGTAAGCCGCAATACGTTTTTCCACATTGTTATCATTTTGACAATTTTTTGTCTCTGGTTACGGATGGGGTTGGGGTTGCTGGGGCTGAATGAACGTAAAGACAAATGGTGCTTTTGTAATGTCACCACTAGCAGTTCAAGATGGATCCACTTGTGGATGTCTGCCATTCCTGTGAAAGAGCACATGTAGGTTATCCAAAGTAGATGCCAGCGCTTGATGTTAGCCCTTCCTCCATCGTTTTCGCATGGTTGATGCGCCCTACTGCAGTGATGCAGCTCACAGCATCCCCCTCTTCACCGCGTCCCCCCTCTCCTCCCACACCGTCTTCCCACTGCATCCACAAACCACCTTCTCATTCTCCCACACCCCCGCACTCCGCGCTACTACGCCCACCACCACTGTGTCCCTTCCCACCATTTGTCCCCCTCCCTCCTCATCTTGCGCCCCTCCATTCCGCTCGCCTCCCTCCTCCCGCTCAACAACCACCCCCCTCCCCACAACCTCCCAAACCCCCCACCCCACCTCCCCAACCATCTCTCCCCTCCCATCCTCCCCAACCTCCACGGTCCCCAGAATCCCCTCCCTTCCTCCCTCGAACCCCCTGAATACATCGCCCATATTCGCCGCACCCCGAGAGATATCCCCCGAGGAGCGCACCGTCGCGGTGTAGCGCCCCGGGGCTAAACCCGTGAGGGTGAGGTCTAGAAGTGTGAGGGGCGTGGATGACGAGGGTGAGAGCTGGATGAGGCGGATGAGGCCGCGGACGGGGGAGGGTTGGGGGTTTATTGGCGGCGGTGAAGGAGACGGTGGGGTTTCGAGGATGCAGACTGCGGCGCCTGAAGGGAGGGAAGGGGTAGGGTTAGTCAGTGGAATTAGAATGAATTTGGGTCATGCCAAGGGATGGGATGGGAAGCGAGAGGGAAGGAGGGGCGAAGTATATACTATTCGCAGCGCCCGACCCGCGCAAAATCGCGGGTCGGCCGGTGGATTGGATAGTGGATATTATAGCGGAGGGGGGCGTGGTGCCGGTGGTGGTGAGCATGGAGGTGGGAAGGGAGAAGGTGGTGGAGTGGATGCCGGGGAGCTTGGATAAGGCGGATGAGATGTCGCGGATGCAGGCGTCGCATTCTAGCGGGACGGAGAAGGTGGCTTCGTAGGTGGGCAGCATCTTGGTGGTTGTTGGGGAGCGATTGGAGAAGTAGAAGGCGGCTCCGGTTGAGATGGTTGCTGTGGTTGCGTAGATGAGGCGGCGAGGGAGCGCCGAGCTCATAGTAGGCGGGCTATGGAGGGAGGGGGTCGAAGGTATGATGGGGATCGAGAAAGTAGAGGAGGGAGTCTGTCATCGTGAGATGCGGGTGGGAAGGTAGAAATTCGCTTTGAAATCTGGAGGAGTTCTCGCCGGCGCCGAGGTCGTCGCGCCGGAGAGCTAGTGCTTCGTCCACAGGCATACCGTAAAAACGTATTTTCGATCAGCGACTCCCCGTCAAACCAAGTAGAATAATCCCACAGATCGTATATTGGGGATCTTTCTTGCGCAACTGGTTCCTCGCTGCTCTTTTCCAGCTCCGCAAATGCTTCGGTAACCCCCAATCCCACCATGTCACAGAACATAGGCCGAGTAACCTCTCCAAAGCTTCCCATCCATTGTACCCCCCTATATCTAATCTCCATCTCGCAGACCCGCCTCGCCTACTCCCGAACCTGGCACCACGTCTCCCTCTCCTCCCCCACAACACCCCCCCTCGGCCGCCTCGCCTCCCGCATCGCCGTCCTCCTGATGGGCAAACACAAGCCCATCTGGAACCCCTCCACCGACTGCGGCGACTACGTCGTCGCGACCGGGTGCAACGATGTCTTCGTCACCGGCAAAAAGATGCAGCAGAAGAAGTACTACAGCCATACAACGCGCCCGGGCAGCTTGAAGGTCATCAGTATGGAGAGTATGGTTCGGAAATGGGGCGGAGGGGAGGTGCTGAGGAGGGCGGTGAGGGGCATGTTGCCGAAGAATAGATTGAGGGATCCGAGGTTGGAGAGGTTAAAGGGTAGGTTTCGAAGAGGGGCCGGTGTTGGGGGGCCTTTTATGGGTCCATTTGGCTGACTCTTGGGATGGCAGTTTTTGAGGGGGAGAATCATCCTTACAAGCAGAACTTAGTGAAGATGGATGGGCGGACGAGGATAGTGCAGCCGGATGTGAGTGCGGAGAAGCTGAAGGCGATGTCAATATAGCATTCTTGCACGGGTGGGATGCGTTCAAGATTACAGTCAGTTCTCTACGTCGGCTACATGGTCTGAGATATATCTAGTTCTATCCTCACATATGCATTTCACCCGAATCAGAAAGTCTGTCACAAAGAATTTGCATTCTCAATGCTTTACCACTAAAATCATGAGAGTGTATTCTCGAGAGCTTACCCTTCAGCGTCATTATCATCATTATCAAGCAGTTGGAAAAGTCATGCTCTTGAGCCTGCCTTGCCAGCGCTATGACCACCGAGACCTAAGACAGCTGGCAGATCTAACATCATCGATTGACAGTGCATTGGATGAGACCATTGGGATCTGACTGGGGTGCATACACTTCAGCATCCGTGCCAGTGTTCTTGAGCCCTTTGTGCCAGCTCAGGTCTGTGGTTATGTCTTAGCAAGCTACGTTACATCGGTATTGGCAAGACATACGGATCTCAAAGTAATGCTTGTTGGGCAGCGAGTAGTCTACCGCCTGTACGTCTGGTACAGCAGCCAATATCTGCTCACACATCTTGTACATGGTATTTTGTACGCTTGGGCTTTCCTCCAAAGCGAAGGTCTTCATAGTTATTGACCGGGCCTTATTCCAGGTTTCATCAAACTGAGGCACAGCAGCTTCGACGTCCTTGAGGGTGCTGAGATTGCGCCAAAGCCATCCGCAATCCACTTCTGTACTCAGAATCCGATCGTCCACATCTTTGAGAATGGAATATTCGTCCTTAATGAAGCTATGAAAGGCTGATCCTGTACTTTTGAGTACGAGTAGGCCTGCAATGGCGGAGCGTATGCTGATACCCTTGCCTTCATTTGCTGTCGCCTCGACGTTCCGGGTTTCCGCGCCATCACGAAAGAACGAATGTGGATGCGGCTCGCCGTCAACGGTCATGCGTGCCCATCGATGCACTTTCACCTTAACCTTGGAGGAATGGATGTGTTTGTACGTTTCGACGAAATGGTTGGCCACTATTGCCGCGAACAACTCTGGCGGAGTGACTTGGTACTGCTTGGCCAATATGTAGACAGTCTGCTTCATCGAATCCGTAGCAACGACCACGCTGTTATCGGCTTTGGTATAACTTTGATAACCTTGTCAACCGCAAGGCCTACCAGAAGACTCGGTAACAGATTGCACTCACGAAGTCTCAATTGCACCTTCAAGCAGCACACACACCGTCATTTCGACGACACTGTGGGTTCTAGTATTTTCATCACGGTGGACTTTGTAGACACGGATGTTATCCTTGCCATATTGAGCCGACGAGAGAGAAGGCATCGTTTTGACCCGACTATAATAGAGATTGCAGCGACGCTGTCAGGACGTGATGAGAAAGACAGGGCGAACAGTATGAGATGTTTACGATCAATTCGACTGAACTAAGTGGCCGGAGAGGACTCATGGAATTACTTATACCGGTTATTGAAGTACGAAGTAGTAAAATAGATAAGGTTAGTAAGGGGAGCGGCCTGGCTAACTGCCGCCTAATCGTGCTTCGGGGTTCTCCGATCGGTGGCTAGGTAGCTAGGCCGTCCCTATCTGCGGTATGTGAGAAGCACCTGCAGCATAAAGTAATAAAAGCAGATAGTAGTCGTGGAACTCTACTTTATGCACCATGTATCGCAATCGAAGCGGAGACTTGGGAGGAGGTAATCGGCGCCCCCCTAGTCGCCGAGGCTCCTAGGGGTATGCAGCCACTTGACGTCCCCACCCACTTGACGCTGTTTTGTAGATTCGACTCGTAACAGAGTCAATATTAAGATTGATACTTGATTTGGTATATATAAGCTATAGAGAATTGTAATAGCTATAATCTTCGTGTACAAAGTTAAGTATTCATTCTAGCATTTGATTTGTTATTAAGTTGAGAACTACAAAATCTCTAGAAATTAATATATAGTAAAACTTTTAATACTAGAATATCTAAACAAAGCAAAGAGTTACTAATATAAAAAATAGATTATAATATATTCTAGTATAGTCATATTAATATATCAAATTATAAACAATTATTATTAAGTTTTTACTATTATAAAAGAGAAAAGAAGTTAATAATAAAATAAAAAGTGCTATATAAATTTTAGCGTTAACTTTAAGATAAGCGAGAATTTATAGAGAAATTCGATTTACTATTCTCTTTGCAAGTATATAGCTTAATAGATTTAACTCTAAATAGTAATATTTATATATAGAAAGTAAAGAGAAATATATCTAGTTTGATATCTATAAGTTAGATTTATCTTTAAAGCTTTAAAGATATACAAAAAACAATATATTTAAATCTAAAATTAATAGTGTTCAATAGAATTCAAATCTGAAAACTTGATAACTTGACAACTCTTACTCTAATTAATAATTAGTTAATTGCATATTAATAGAGAATTAATAGAGTTTTCGATTGATTTTTTCAATCAAAGTCTTAGAGCTGTTTTACGTACAAAATTAAGATGTTTAGTAGAATATTAAGATTCAGCGTCAAGTGGGTGGGAACGTCAATAGGAGCCTTGGCGACTAGGGGGCCGCCGATTAAGTGGAGGAGGCCCCAGATTTGTTTCGGGCTTAGCGGGCGATCAACTATACGAGTACGTACTTTACACTTGCAACAACTTCCTGTGCAGCATCGAGGTTCTGAGTCAGAGATACCGGATAGCTGAAGTCATCTGGACAGATGAATTGGACTAATCGAACACTTAGGTAGCCGCCAGATAATTATCTCCTAATTCTCGCCAGCACGGCTCCACGGTTTAGGTCAATCGCATGGACCATCTCGACTACTTTGCTCCTTCTCGGTACCCCCTGGCCTGAGCTCCCTGCTCCCTCGACTGGTCATCGAAAATGTAAAGAGACGCTCAAATCTTGGAGACACCGCAATTTTAGCAATAGTGCCATTCCTACTATCACGGTGGGGTGGTTCCTCAATGGACGTTCCGAGTGGATCAAAGATCATGAGGGACGGTGAACGCGCCACATCACTCACAAGGTTATAATGCCCATCAATGCGCCAGGCTCTTCGGCAACGCCTACTCAGCATAGCGTCCTCAGGCATGGCCGCTCGATGTCTAATCAGAGTGCAACAGAAGGGTATGGGAACAAGGACGTACTGCAGCCGCTGGTGAAAGAAGGGAGAGATGGGCGGTCAATGTCCAATATAAATGCTCCATGGGATCCGAGGGGAGCCTCTATGGCTCACTCTGGGCAACCTCCAGGCAGCTTCAGCTCTGATCTAAAGACGATGACCCTACCACGGATGGGTACGTCGCGGGCAGAGCTGGGTGCATTCACAAGTGGAGACTACACGCACGCAAAAGAGGAAGTGACCTCCGAGCAGCGGCAGAGCGTACTCAGAAACCAGATCAACAAGGAAACGAAGATCAAGGTAGGTTCGGAAAACTTGCTAGAGGCCTTGATTTCGAAAAATGCAAAGCAAACCAAAGATCAGAGGCAAAGAGTCGAGACAGAGCTCAATTCATCCAACTTTAAGATCGCTGAGCTCAAATCACAGCTTGATGCTGAGGTAGAGAGAGCAAAACGTCCGGACACGCCCAACAGAACTCGACTCTCGGGTCTGTTTCAGGGGAGCCCCTTGAAATCTCCGTCGCGAGAAAACCCGAGCAATAAAGCCACTGCTGAGGTAGCTGATCTCCAGTCGGAATCGCCAACGTATGTATTGGCCGAGATACTACAGGCTTTAGAAATCGAAGACATGCAACCAGACTATTATGTCGAGCGAGCCAACCGTCTAGTGGATTTGTTCAAGCGCTATAGTACGCTCAAATTCGATCTGGCCTGGCCAATTTTTGGGTTACGTATGCAGACCATGCTGCTGAGTGACAGCCGAGATGTGATTGCAGCCGGGTATCGTGTTACAAGGCATGCTATTGCAGACCGAAGTTCTCTTAAGACAATTCGAAATCTCAGCACTGATAATTTGGTGATCCTATCTCTTATCAAAGACAGTAAGGCCAGCATTGAGCGTGAGCAGGCGCTTAAATTCATCCGCGCTTTTCTGGATGTCAAAGACGGTGTCCACGAGATCTCGAATGCGGTCCTGCGTACAATTGTCTCCATAGCTGAGCACCACGAGGATCGTCTTCGGAATATCGCACTACTGACCGTATCCGAGGTCCTGATCAGAGATCCTTCGAAAGCGCTAACAGCTGGAAGTATATCGCCGCTTGCAGATGCCCTTGTTGAAGGGATATACAATGGCTCCGAGAGCTTAGCAATTGCCTTCCTTTATTTGGCGGACAAGCCACGAGAGCGAGCTTTCCTGAAGTCTGGTCACGAGCTTGAAGCTGCATTCACGCCTTTCACTGATCCTCTTACTGTTCATGGCCACGAAGGGAGGTTAAAGTCTTGTGCCGGGCTAATTTCTGCGGTACTGAAGACATGGCCAGGGGTGTTCTTGCTTTCAGGTGGTAATTTTTCAGCATTTCGATCATTGCTTTCCTCAATGTACTATCCTAGCCCTTTTGCCCGAGAGCTCATTTTAGATCTTTTGTTTGACGTTCTGTGCATCAAGCCCCCTTCATGGACCTCATCGTTCCTGGCTGGTCGCCGCTTGACTACGTATGGCCGCGTCGCCACCCTCAAAGCCGATACACCGACCCAGAACTTCAAGCTAGACTTCGAGGAGGAAAGCAATGACGTGAATTTGGTTAATCATTTCACCACGCTACTTTTGGCAATTTTCGTGCACTGTGGTGTGACTAAGGTATTTATCAGACCTTGAAGACGCGCACTTCATGCTGACAGTCTTTAGGCATTGTCTGACATTATAGAAGACGTGACGGATATTAGCCAGAAGCGGAAGCCAACATTATTGCTAAGCGAAATTCTGAAGCTTACAAACCATTCGCTTCCGACTACGATGAGCGCGGGACTACAAGTCATGCCAAGCTTAGTCGATTTTGCGACACAATCTGACCTTGAAGAAGGCACATCAAGTATGGGAATGGTCTACCAGATCGACAGCGTTAATCGAACCTTGAATAGATCCGGGCCAACATCTGAGTCGCAACCTACGACTACCAGTTTCTACCATGAGCCTACAGCAAATAGTCAACAGACTCAGTCTGTCAAGCCTAGATTGATCGTCGAAATGGACGAGCTACAGTTCCGAGCTCTGATACTAGATACGCAAGTGCTGGGATCAAGCAATTATCTAAAATGGAAGTGGGATTTGATATATGACATCGTCGAGGGCCCACTTCAAAATCCAAGACGCCTTGAAGAAGCCATCAGAGCTACCAAATTCTTGAAACGTCTTATCGCCTTCTATCGTCCATTTAAGCACAGATTCGCCGATGTGAGGAATACCAAACCCAATCAACGTTACGTAAGGGTGGGATGTGCCTTGATCAAAACGCTATTGCAGAATCCTGAAGGAATATCGTACCTGGGAGAGAGCAAATTTTTGCGTCAGCTTGGTGAATGTGTTGCTCAAATGGACCCCCTCAGTGGCTTGACATCGGAAACACCTATATTCGCCGCCGATCGCGTAAATGAGACACTAAGTGGGGGCTACTTTGCTATGCTCGGTGTACTAAGCGGCGACCTGCGAGGAGTCCACATGATCGAACGCTGGAGGATGATCAACATGTTTTATCACATCACGGATCTCGAAGGCCGTGATGATCTGATCCAGGCTTTACTTGGAAATATGGACTTTTCCCTTGACAGCCATCTCCGAGTCATGCTTTCGAAGGCTCTCACCGCCTGTTCCAAAGGCATTCGCATTTATGCTACTAAGCTTTTGCGCAGATACGTGACTATCAGGGTTGAGAGCAAAGAAAGCCGAACAAAAGGGCCTGTTCGATGTGAGTGGACTATACGGCTCCTAGTCACGCAACTATACGACCCTGAGGTGCAAGTGTGCGAGACGGCCGTTCAGATACTTGAAGAAGCCTGCAATCGTAGAGCGTACTTAGAATATGTCGTGCGTTGCCGCCCCGCATTGGATCACCTAGGTGAGATTGGGGCGCCTCTGCTTCTCCGCTTCCTGTCTACCTCTCTGGGCTACCAGTACCTTGATGGCCTCGATTATATTGGGCAAGAGATGGATGACTGGTTTCTGGGCCGCAATGCGACATATGTATCATTAGTTGAAGCCTCATTGTCTCGTGCTCTCTCGCCGCAATTCGAGCGACCAAGCTCTGGCATCGATGAGCCTGTCAAACCTTACGAGTACGGTATTGTGCCGCCACATTTCTACCGAGAACTCACACGGACGATTGAGGGATGCAAACTTCTAAATGACTCTGGCCACTTCGATGATTTCGTTGCCACGATACAAGACGCCTGGTCCGAGAGTGAGGATGCAGAGGTCATGCTCAAGGTCAAAGGGTGCCTCTGGGCCGTGGGCAACGTAGGCTCTATGGAACTTGGTGCTCCATTTCTAGAAGAGACTGATATCGTGGGGCTCATCATCAAGATAGCCACAACCTCGGAAGTAATGACGATGAGGGGCACGGCCTTCTTCGTTCTGGGTCTGATATCGAGAAGCTTGCATGGTATGGAGATCCTGGCAGAGTACGGCTGGAACGCGGCAACGGATCGCGTGGGACGTTCACTTGGTTTCTGTCTGCCTCCTGCTCTCGACAGTCTGTTCTCGGTATGCAGGATTATGCAATATTCTGACTTCACGCTAATGAGAGGCACAGATGAACCTGAGTCCAACTGATAAATCTCAGCCAAAATTAAGGCGACGCCTCAAGAGCGTACCGAGAATTGCGCCAATTGACGAGGACGGGCACAGCCGCATCCTGAGACTGGCTGTCGACCTCGGAAACACAGTACTGACTAAAAGAGCAGCAAGTGATCTGTACAGGTAAGCCTTTAATCCCTCCCCCAGGAACACTAGCTGACACTCCTCCAGCATCAAAAGTACGTCCCCTGAACAATTCGACTCTGTTGCGCTGTTCCGTAAGATTATGCGTGTCCTTGAAACCCACGCCTTCCGACTTCCGGTGCGGCGATTCGTTCTGGATCTGTTCGGCAAGAATTTCATGAGACGTATAGTGCTCGACGATGACGACGATGATGATGATGACTATGAGGATGATGGTGGAAACGATGGATCCCAAGGAGGTTGAATCTTCAATTGTGTGGCAATGGGCGTTTGGTTGTTTTCGGCGGAATGATGAAAAGAACGATGGAAGTCAACGCCGCATGTGGCATCGCAGGAGCATAGCGTCGGCGTTTTGGTTGTTGACCCAGAAGGGTTGGATGGTTCATGTATAGAGCGATACTCTACTGTCTGGCTACAGGATGTTAATGCGCGATTTGATGACTGGGCGCAGAAAGCTTTGATATCACCACAGTCGCATGTCTAGAGGTGGTATAGCACTGGAAGTTATCTAGCTCTGGATGTTGAAGTACATCTAGAATTGAAGCAGACGATGTCTCAAGTATGACTATCGAGCGATTTCATACTTTTCGTCCCATATTTTACTTCAGTGTAGAATTACTTTGCATCAAGTGGTTCAAGTGAACCCTGAAGTTGAACCCTCAATCAGAGACGGCGGTGGCCGAGAGGGAGTAAAGTATGCTTAAAATTCCGAGTACCATGATACCATCCCGACTGCCGATCGATCTGAAAGCCAAATGGCCTTATCGATGTGGAAAAGAGGGAGAAAAACCGCCACAGCCAAGCTTAGGCTGTGGCTGGACTGCACCGATGACGCTTGCACTCTTCGCTCGTCGAATCGTCTGAGAGCAGTCGAACGCGCAGGCCGCTCTTCTCACCAATTGTTACCTACCTCCTACGCTACTTCGGGAAAATCGCAATGTGCGAGTGCGAGTGGGGGGATTCCGCCATTCGAGTCTTGTCGTCGTTGACTTGATTTTGGATCGGGACAAACCTACGCCTGTGCCAATAACAGTGTCCAACACGCCTCTCGCGATATGTCCACCACAACCCTGTCCTCGTGCTTTTACTCTCCACATCTGCAACTTCTGCACAATCACATTCACAATTAACATCAATTGATTCTTGGCATTGTTGGCTGTACGACTACCCGACTTCACTCCCGACTTTACGCAAACAATAGCTTTCCAACGTCTACTACTGTCGAGACATACCACTAACGTTATCCTCGAGTAGTCGTATATCGATCAACGAGCGCTTTCCAACTCCGGCCATATCTATAAACTACTCGCCGAACTCGACATCGAAGAAATCATTGGCGCCACAGTGGGCCAGGATCCACTTGTCTGATCCAGTGTTGCTGTTGGGCCGTATGGAAGAATTCGAACGAAATCGATGAGCTTCCTTGATATACAAGGTACTTCACCGCCCAGCACCCCTCGTGGCCAAAGGGGCTTCTCCAACTCCTTGGGCTGGGCCGCGGTCGCTTTGATGGGCGACAGCGCTTTGCAATCCCAGCAACATGGATCGCCTTCCACCCCCGTCGATGCCCATCACGACGCACGAGCCGTCATTCGTCTGGTCCAGTGCTCCCAATGTTCTCTCCCTCTACGCATCCCTATCACACTCCCGTGCGGCAACTCGTTATGCCGACCTTGTCTGCCGGAACTGCACAAAAGGGAAAACATACCCTATTCTTTGACCGACAACCGGCAAGAGGAGTTTCGATGTCCATTCGAAGATTGCGGTGTCGATCATTCTCTGGATGGTTATAGTCAGGATGTCACGTTAACAAAGCTTATGGATCGGATTAGTATTGAGGTTGTCCGCTCCAGATGTCTCAATGTCGAAACACCAACACGGTTGGAGGAAAGACCGTGCCAGAGAAGTATAGCAGATCACTCTAGGAACGCAGATGTTGGTCACTCGAGAATCTTGAGTGGCGGTCGCCTGCTGGCTACATATACTATGGCTGAGCTTGGCGAATTAAAATACGATTCGGAGGTGTCTTATCAAACCATGTCGCCCACAGGGGATGACTATTATTATTTGGACACAGCCATGTTGGATCATCTGAAGGAGTCCTCGAAGAACGAGCTTGACTGTCAAATCTGCTACGGCCTGCTGCTGGACCCGTTGACGACATCTTGTGGACATACCTTTTGTCGTAAATGTGTTGCGCGCGTTCTTGACCATTCAAGGCTGTGCCCAGTTTGCCGCCGACAGCTTTTCGTGCGACCTGGTGCTCAGCATGAAGCCAGTAACCGAAAATTACTACAACTACTAACGCAGCTTTGTGCGGACCAGATGATCCAACGAGCCGAAGTAGCTGCGCAAGAGGAGCTGGCTATGCAGGGCGATCAAAATGTACCTTTATTTCCCTGTACACTTGGATATCCAGGGATGCCTACATTTCTACATATTTTCGAACCCAGATACCGCCTCATGATCAGACGAGCAGTGGAGAACGGCAACCGCAAGTTTGGTATGATGATGTATAATCGAAGAGGTTTACCGCAAGGCGAACTGGGAGTCACGCCTTTCATGCTGTACGGCACATTACTCCACATCATTGGCGTCGAAATGTTACCAGACGGTCGCAGCCTGGTTGAGACGCGGGGAGTCACCCGCTTCCGCGTCAAAGAATGGGCTGTGGTGGACGGTTATATCGTTGGTAACATTGAGCGGCTTCGTGACCTCTTGTTAGCGGAAGAGGAACAGGTAGAAGCTTCTGAGACTTCTGTTTGTCCTTCGCCAACCAACGATCTGATCGCCCAGCTTGATCATGCTCCTACAACCGATCTCTTGAGGATCGGTACCGATTTCGTCACTCGGATGCGAGCAGCTTCAGCTCCATGGCTGCACGAACGGGTGATCGCATCCTACGGACCACCCCCCAATGATCCCGCACTATTTCCCTACTGGTTTGCAAGTATCCTTCCCATAGCGGACGACGAAAAATACAAATTGCTCCCTACGAATAGTGTTAGAGAGAGATTGAAGCTCACTGCTCGCTGGGTTCGCCGGATTGAAGCACAACAATGGTAGGTGTACCCCGTCTCGCTGTCTGCTTGCATTACATTGGCTCGCCGGGTCAAATCATTCTCTGACCATTCATTGACCCAAAGGGATGATCGAGAATCAACGGACTCTGAGGAAGAAACCGACCAGGAAGCCAGCGTTTCCAACGAAGCCCCCGAAGCGCAAACCAATATGGGGGATTCTTAAGAAAGTACTGACTAGTCGTTGTGCAGGGCGTCCAACACTTCTTGTACCATCTTATGACTATTTGCAAGCGTTGCATTAGCGATTGTGGCTTATCACTTTATACCCTTACATATTACCCTCTTCGGATGATCGTCATTATAACATATCCGATACTTTACACTACAGAAATCCACCCACTGGACTATTCCAGCTTAGTTCAATCATCACTCCATTCGTTCGACGCAGTCTCGAACATGCCTTCTCGGTTGGCGCTCTGGGAGGGATCGGGGCTGTAAGGATCAGCATTGTATTGGCGTTAGAGGGAATCGATCTGAACTCGTTGGATTAGTGGTGTAGCCTATACCGGTCGAGGCCTGAAAATGGCGTTCCGTGGGTGCTTAGTCGATGGGAAACCTGCCATCATTGTCTTTCTTCAATACAGCTAAAGGCGAGGAAGAACTGAGAGATCATGGGCTGTCTCAGGACAACGCCCGGTGGTAAGCGTGCTTGAAGGCTGTGTCATATCTTTGAAGTTGTTGTGACCTGTGTAGCCAAGACTGTTCAAGATTATTTCTGTGCATACGATCTTGTTCTATCATCATAAAATCAATCCCTAGCACCTAGGTGCATGGTGGTTCAGGAACGAGATTTCGCATGCCCCTGATTAGTCAGCCGCGCTAGAGTCATTTACTATTGAAAAAATTCCTAAATATCACCACACTCATACCTCACATCAACCAATACCCACAACCTCATCACTGAGTCTGTGAATAGCAGCTTCATATCTTTATCATATCCAAGGCTTTCTTTTTACCTCACTGGAACCAGAAAGGTCAAGCGATACAACTGTCGGCGAAATGTCGTACGGTGGTGGAGGCTACGGTGGCTCTCGCGGTGCTGGAGGAGGAGGTGAAGGTTACTCCAACGGGTACGATCACGATTCGAGTCGATACCCTGGCGGATATTCAGGAGCTGGAGACTACGGCTCATCTTATTCCAATGGGTACGACTACCTTAGGTTTAGAGGCTGAAGTTTCTGGTCGCCAAATGTCTGCTTTGTCGACCATCACCTTTGATTAAGGCGATGCCCCCTTCTCGCATTTGTTTTCTATTTACCTCAAGCGATCTATATTGTTGAATCGGGCTAAATCTTCTTGTAGATACGGGGGCGGTAGCAACGGCTACTCTGGCGGGGGCAGCAACGGCTACTCGAATGGTTACGGTGGCTCTACCAACGGCTATGGAGGCGGTAGCGGCTTTGGTGGAGGAGCTGGTGGTGACAAGATGTCCAACCTCGGTGCCAACCTGAAAACACAACATTGGGGTAAGTCATGCACAATTCTCTCTGTGCTACAACACTGACCTCAACCCTAGATTTTGCGACTATGCCCAAGTTCGAAAAATCTTTCTACAAAGAGGACCAGCTCGTCTCTACTCGCTCCCAGCGAGATGTAGATGCTTTCCGTAAGCTCAAGGAGATGGCGGTGCAAGGTAACAATGTGCCACGACCAGTGGAGACCTTCGACGAAGCTGGCTTCCCCAAATACGTTATGGAAGAGGTAAAAGCCCAGGGCTTCGCTGCACCTACCGCCATCCAGTCTCAAGGATGGCCCATGGCTCTCTCAGGCCGGGACGTTGTCGGCATTGCGGAAACCGGCTCTGGAAAAACACTCACCTATTGTTTGCCCTCTATCGTTCATATCAATGCTCAGCCCCTACTTGGTCCGGGAGATGGCCCGATCGTCCTGATTCTCGCTCCTACTCGTGAGTTGGCCGTACAAATACAGCAGGAAGTTACAAAGTTCGGTAAATCGTCTAAAATTCGTAATACTTGCGTTTATGGAGGTGTTCCGAAGGGGGGTCAGATCCGTGACCTTGCTCGCGGCGTCGAGGTTTGTATAGCTACGCCTGGCCGCTTGATCGACATGTTGGAGTCCGGAAAAACTAACCTTCGTCGCGTCACTTACCTTGTCCTTGACGAGGCTGATCGTATGCTCGATATGGGCTTCGAGCCTCAGATCCGGAAGATCATTGGCCAGATCCGTCCAGACCGTCAAACCCTGATGTGGTCTGCAACTTGGCCAAAGGACGTCCGCCAACTGGCCTCGGACTATCTCCAAGATTTCATCCAGGTTAATATTGGGTCCTTTGACCTTTCGGCTAACCACCGTATCACTCAGGTTGTAGAGATCGTTTCAGATTTCGAGAAGCGTGATAAGATGATCAAGCACCTTGAACGCATCATGGAAGACAAGGATGCAAAGATTCTGCTGTTCACAGGCACTAAGCGTGTGGCGGACGAAATTACTAGATTTCTACGACAGGATGGATGGCCCGCGCTCTGTAAGATTCCTACAGGTTCAACATGCGCTCATCAGCTAACCCTTTGCGCAGCAATACATGGCGACAAGCAGCAGAACGAGCGTGACTGGGTCTTGAATGAATTCAAGACAGGGAAGAGCCCCATCATGGTTGCTACTGATGTAGCATCTCGTGGTATTGGTATGATTGATCACGGCACTGCACTCTCCTTTCCCTCCCTTTCGTTAGTGTCGTGTGTGGCTATATGCCATGTTCTGCTCTCTGCATTTCTACGCTCTCACAGTGCCATCCACAGGTCAAGGCTCGTTCCGTCTTTCATTGGTACTCTCATTGAAGAACTTTGGTTAATAGATGCAGTGTAGCTTGCTACACCTTTTCATTCCGTCTCGTTACGTACCAACGGGTACAGAGGCGGATTGGATTCTTCTTGACTCGTTCAAGCTGCATTTCCAAGGATTCTCCAGGAGCGTAGAATTGCCATGCCTTGGACCTGGATGTCACGATCATGTTATTCCTGAGAGAGCGTTGCAGAAAGCGTTGGCTTCACACGACCAACAATGGGCGCGTTGCGTTTCTTTTGTTGGTTGAATGCTAACCCTGTTGAAGATGTCAAGAACATCACTCACGTTCTGAACTATGACTACCCGAACAATTCGGAAGATTACGTCCATCGCATTGGGCGTACTGGTCGTGCTGGATCGAAAGGAACCGCCATCACCCTTTTCACCACAGAGAGTAAGTGCTCCCTCCTGTAAAACCGACGACAACCATGTACGCTAACATCTTTCGTATAGACTCCAAGCAGGCTCGTGATCTTGTAGCTGTTCTTACAGAATCCAAGCAGCAGATTGACCCTCGTCTTGCCGAAATGGCTCGCTACGGCGGCGGAGGTGGCGGCGGACGGTTTGGCGGAGGCCGTGGTGGAGGCCGTGGTGGTCGTGGAGGAGGGTACGGTGGCGGTGGCGGTGGCTACTCAGGCTCCAATTCTGCACCCATGGGTGGCGGTCGTCGCTGGTAAGCCACACTCTTTGTCGTTCCCAACGGCCAAGATTGCAGATACAGCTCGCTCGGCGAAGCGTGGGTGACACATTCCACTTTCCTTTGTAAGGGGCGTTTGACCGTCACGTTTGCCTTGGCGACAGACTCTGGCACGAGTCGATAGATTTCATTTGTCCTTCGTAATTCAGAGCATCTAGACCACAGTATGGTAATCCGATGTTATCGGATCCGGATAAGAGCTGCGGACGGACAGCCAGCGAGGTTTTGCTCATCAGCTTGCACGGAAGCGGTAGGACAGCACAAGTGTAATAGACATGCATTGCTAGATTGAGAGCTTTATAGATCAACAAGGTCCTGTCAAGATTTTCCCTTACCTCTATTGTTCTCTGTAAGTCGATGCTGCAGACATTCTTCGACTAGAGCTTCGATCTTATGTTCGCAGTCGATGCCATTCCTCACTTTCGCTTCATACTTCGCAATCTTTAACATCTTGGCTCAGACAATAAAACTCGAAAGCTCGAGGGCGTAATCTTTCCCATGTCTGAATGATCACCTAGTGATTACACAACTCCAAAGCCTCTCTGACGGCCGGCAACACCGCATTAGTCCGGCGGTTGGGGCCGGCTTGGGGGCTAAAAGATCAGATCTACTATACGAGGTCGTAACAGTGGACCGACTATATACGAAGTACTTCCACATTATTGGGATCAGACCTCCTACGAATCCTTACGCCCGTAATTCGTTACGATCACGCATGAATCAGCCGCCCGGCGGAGACTTGATATTGCGGAGCACGAAAAGGCTCGAGCCAGAACGCAACGCGTCTTCGAGGGCAAGAGATAATGACTCAATGGCGGAATGGCGGATTTACCGTAGTATTGACACAACAATTTACCCTAGATCTTACCCTAAGAGAAGATTCGGCCGAGGTTCCAACAAATTCCGACTCCATGAATTAATGCAGAGCCTCAGGTTTAGCATGCTTTAGGTGTACCTCGGTACATGTAGTCTGAGATCTCCTGGCTGAACGGGAGGCCAGCACGTGCCCGGGCTTCGCCGGACTCCCTCTAAAGTAGAGCTCTCCCCATACCAGGCTGCTGGGTTCCGCTAACACTGTAGTTCCTCGACGTCGCACAAGACATCGACTAGCAATATCAAAACACAAAAGCCGCCTCAAACAAACCACACCTTCTCAAACTGCGACAACGACCCTGGACTCATACATCGCAAAATTCATTCCTTCTGCCAGGTCCTGTACACGTCACAGCCCCTCCTTATCTCCCGTCCGAGTCCTATTACCTAACAGCATGAACGAGATAGGGCCGAGCGCATCCACACGTTGCCTGCCCCTTATCGTCTGCCTCGAATTGCTCTGTCACACGGTCCCGTGTCCGTGATCTGACATCGTACGCGGAGGTGTTACGCTGGGACAGCGGACGTGGCGAGCCACCCGACCGGTCGAGTGCAAATCCCTCCACCCGTTAGAATCATCGAGTAGGCGACGTTGCAGCGCACCATGCACGTCTAGATGTTGGATGACCGTGGCCTGCGTGAAGACATCCCGGTGAGTGCGGACTTTCTCTCGCTTGATTGGTCTAGCTGTGGTGCTGCTCGACGGTTGAAACCAAAAGAATAATGTACTACTTCATGCTACTCTTCTGCAGTTGAACAACGTCCCCATGCCTCGACTATTTCGTGAAGGAAACCACGAATGTCTCGGCCATTCCGTGTTCTGCAAAAACGGCACTTGCCGACAGGCAACCTTGGCATGTGCACCCTGCCATCGACATTGAGTGTTTAGATGAGGTTTTACATAAGATCAGCGCCGAAGCAACCATGCAGCCTTTCCTATTCAAGGTTCACATAATAATACTCGTAATAATGAATCAGCGTGTGGTTCCTAGCGAATCATCTTTCAGCATCCCGCCCTTTCACATCAGAATGAATCTCATTACCCAAGCGCCACCCCTCACCGGCACAGATATGCCGACTTCATCTGCTGAGCCAGGGGTCCGCTCTGGCTTCCCATGTGATTCACGTCGCCTATGTGCCTCAGTCGAATATCCTTCGCGCATCTGGCTGTCCGATCGGAAGAAAAGACGTTAAACGGACAACTAGGGACATGGGAGACAAGGAGCTGGCGGTGAGGGTAGTAGCGGATCGGTAGCAAATCAGCAGCAAGCGCAAATGCAACGTCTTTTCCATTATCTACAGGCGCTAGTTCGCCATTTGCCTGGCAACTTTGTATCGACAGCGCCACAGCAAAGCAGAGGAATATCTGCTGCGTGATTGGATGTCAAAGGTGAACAGTCTATGCATACTCGCATCGCCGTAGGCCCATTGTGCCATCTGTTCTCAGCAAGAGGAGCAGCCCACGCAGGCAGGGAGCGTTGACTGCATGTCGCCTGACATCATCCTTCCCATAGGTCCCTTCGCATATTCCCAGTCGTGAAGGCCTGCTCTACCCCACTCTGGCTGAGGTCACTCGCAGCTGGGTGCGGCTGTCGCTCTTAAAGGTCTGCCCTGCCACTGTTGCGTTCTAGATGTTAGCTACATGCTTCTTGCCTGTACTTGGGATAAACCAACCTCGCCTACTCACAAGCTTCATTCTAATTTACCGTCAAGGCTAGAGCACCTACCCCTCGAACCACTCCAACTTTTAGACCGAGGGGCTAGGCACCGTAAGCGCAGAGACTGACAAGTGGCGCTCTGTCATTGTGCCGAGGAGAGACACCGACAGGTGGAGCACACGCGCATCCAATGATTGTTGCCCCATCGGTCGTTGCTCTTTGATCCGTCTGTGGTGCTCGGAAAGCGTGAGCTTGAAGCTTAAGCAACGAAGTCAGGATTGGGGGCGGCGCGATCTCAGCTAGGCAGGCGCGCCAAGGCGAGCGTGCTAGGCCCGCCCGAATTTGCAGCGAAGCCTTCGTCACAAGCATCAACCCAATCGCATCCCAGTCCCATTTCTCTCATCCCCACTAGTACTGCTAGTGCACCACGCTTGCGACCTTGCCGACGTCCTCATTCATCAACTGCCAGCGTCGACGAGCTCTCAATCGGACGAGATTATCCTCGTCCCACCATCAGCAGTCCCGTCTTGGGTCATCCCTCGACACAGGGGGCTAGCGCGTCATTCACAGTCGAGACAGTCCCCTTCGCGCACGAAAACAAGCCAAGGGCCACTTCTGCGCCATATCACCGACCTTCCGAAACACCGTCGACTATCGATGCTCGACGCGTGAAACAGGAACCATCGTGAGGAGCAGGTCTACTGCTCATCTCTCCGCGGTCGCTGTACCTGGCCGAGGCGATATTGGGCGGGTGCTTTTCATTGGCAGTCTCTGACATCCCCCTCCGACACCTCCGTCACCGTATCCCTATCACTCACCCAAAACCCAAACACACCGACTCTTCTTCTGGCCGCTGTGGAGCAATAAGTAGCCAAAATCAAATCGCAAAGCAAAGCATCAGTCATCATTTCTCCGCAATTCGAACGGCGGTCCGTGATTTTGGCTCCAAGCTCCGCCCACACCCGTATTTCGAACAACGCCTGGTTTCTAGCAATCAGCGAGTCCGGCACCCAGAACCTACGTTAGACCACAACTCCGACGATCCTGCAGATCGCAACCTTAATCTCGAAATCGTCGCCCCAAATTCGCACCTCCAACACACTGCTCAGTGCTCACCTCCTCTGCTAGGACGGCTTGCAAAGTTCGAGGGCAAGTGCGCCTAGCCCACGGAAAATATCCTAGCTCACGTAGTTCCACACGGGCGGTCAGAGCTTTTGGCCCATTTCTCCTCCATCAAGAATAAGCCGCTCACCAACCACCGACCAATTTCCCCTTCCGTTGCGCCGGACTGCTTACTTTCCACCCTTTAAACCTCACTACTCGTGGCACTTGACCACACTATCAACCCCAAGGCCTCACATCGCTTGCCGCGTCTGTGGGCTCTTCGCACGTCTTAATCATCTCACTAGTCCTTAGCGGAGGACTGGAGCTCTCTAGCCACTCGATCTAACTGGCACCACGTTGTGGCCGCGGTGCGCAATCTTCCTTGCAGCACTTAGCTCCGTTGATCGAAGCCGTCTGCTCCAAGTACAAAATAGTCCAGGAGCCTAAGTTGGGCCCTTGAGCACTGGTTTACTTTAGACCAACCACCTGTCGCGTGGTTTTAGTGCTGTGTCTGTCTCACTCTCACCATCACTTTGGCTGCCACAGGCTAAAAGCTTGTCCGGTGTAGAGCTTGTCGAAGCTCCAGCTCGTTCATCGTAAGTCGCTCTTACTCAACATCACAACAACGATATGTACGGGTCGACTAATGTGGCATGGCGACAGCGATTGATGGACAGAGGTGCATCCGACCAGTACTCGCAGTCAGGTTTGCACACGTCCACCTCCAGCATTGGCCACCAAGATCCGTTCCTAAGAAGCCCCGGCAGATCCATCGTCTGCTGCGCAGTACACTCCACAACAAGACGTGCGACCGTCCAATTACGGGCAATCGGCTACTCCTTCATCTGAATACAGCGTGAATTCGTCTTCGGCGCGCCCACCCGCTCTGCCCCAAGAATATCTGGCGCGTCAACACTACGCACAACAGCAGAATCACGCTGGTGCAGGAACTATGGCTCAAGCAACAAGTCCGTCCATGTCTTTGCAAGATGGACAACAGAATAACCATCACAATCCCCCACACAAGTCTAACCCCGAGGTACCTATAGATCCATCCATAGCCCAGTCAAGTCCGACTTACCCACCCTACTCGCCGTACGCGCCCAACCACGACATGTCTCAGTACCAGGGCCACCCGCAGCAAGGATATCACCCATGGCCGCAGCAGTACCAGGGACATCCTCACGGCATGCCTGGCGGCCCATACAGCTCGCCTGGTACAGCAGTCTCTGCTGGAGGCGCTGCCGCTACAGCTGGACCTCGCCCCGGACAGGTAGATAGTCTCTTTCTCACCCTGTGTCGCGCATTATACTTAGCCACACTTAGAATCCTCACCCTCTGTCTCAGGTCTACTCCTTCGTCCCCATTCCCGGTGCTCAGCAGAACAAGCGCCCTCGCCGCCGCTATGAAGAGATTGAGCGGATGTATAAATGCGGGTGGCAAGGATGCGAGAAGGCATATGGTACATTGAATCATCTTAATGCGCATGTAACAATGCAGTCACACGGGCAGAAGCGTACTCCTGAAGGTCAGTTGCCATGTCTTTATTGTCGCAAAACCGCGTTTCTGGTTAGACCGTGCTTGTATAGTCATGTTACACAACATGAGCCCTGATTTTAACGTTGGCACTACGCCCCACGCTTCGAAATCCTGGTGACGCTAGTTTAGCGTGAAGCTGACAATACTCCGACTACAGAATTCAAAGAGATTCGAAAAGAATGGAAGGCCCGTAAGAAGGAGGAAGACAGCCAACGGAAGGCTGAAGAGGAACGCCAGCGCTCTACTCAAGGTGGCGGCTCCGTTGACGGCCAGTCCACCGAACCCTCGCAGACTCCCACAAGCCAGAACTATCCTCCCGGTGTCCGCCCTCACCTCCCCCCCATTGGCTACGCTCCATCCGGTAGCCAAGTTCCACCGCAGTATGCAAGCGGTATGGAGCAGATGTACCAGGCTGGCAATGGGCAAGGATACCCGGGTTACCCACATTCACCCTACGGACAGGGCCAACCGATGTACCAACAACGTCCCCCAACCTAGGGGACGCCAGAAGTACATGCTGACGCTAGGCTAGGACCTGATCTGTCTCACAACTTCTCGTCATAGCCTGGCTCGCTGCACTCGTCTCCTTGTCTTTGCCTTCCGCATACAATGATATCCCTGGACGTTCTCAACATAAGCATATCAAGGTGGGAGTGGAGGAAGGTAATCGGTGGCGGCCACCCGAGTATGATTTTGTTGGAGTTGTCGCTGCATTCTGGCTACCTGGGAATGGGGTCGTCGGTCGACGAACGCGCATGATGATTACCTTTCTTCTAGCATGCCCCTCATATTTCCATTATGTTGGTACTGGTGACTCTCAAGATACGTTGCGAACACAGAGCTCATGGCCATCTATCTCATGGGCCATTTTGTGTTCTGCATTAATGTCGGTTTACTACCACAGCAAAGTCCTGATGGCGTTTGTCGGCTATTTGTTGGTCCTGCTCACTTTTTCAAAAAGCCTGTCCCAGCTGTCGAATTTGAGATCTTTGCAATCAAGTCATCAGACCAGATGTTATTCCCCCGATTGTACACTAGGTCCGTAGCCAAATCCTTTCTGTTTGCATTTGAACAGCCTACGAAAACATTGGGTCTGACATCGTGAGCATTGTCCAGATTGTGGACTCGACAGCTATTCTAGAGGCTACTCTGATTGTGCTGCTTCACGCCATGAACCCAGGCGTAAAACAAGCTTTCTCCGCAGTCCTTCTGAGCCATACTCCTATCGTCTAGTCATGGTTACACATAGCTACTGCCACTAAAAGAGGCCACCATCTTCCCACCCAAATCCTCGGGATGCTGCCGAAAACCAGGCTATGAGAAAACTACCATTCTCTAGCTTCCGTGCACGAGGGATCTCTATCTTTTAGCTTGCCGCATGATCTCGATCTGAGTTCGCTTTAAGTTGTCCCGACAGATTGGGATTTGGGATGCTGTTTGATGCTAGAGTAGCTTAGTCACGACCGCGGCTAAGGCGCTTTGCGGACAGCTACTTTGGGAGTACCATACTTCCTGTTTTTCCGAAGTGCTGAGGCTCCGACAAATGAGCTCGCCACATTTCATCAACGTCCAATGCTTTACTGCACAACCTGCATTCGCAGATGCCTTCGCGATTTTATCGGCGACGCATTCGATTCTGCCATAGTACAGAGACCCTACGCAGCCCCTGTCACGACCCATAGGCCTGGTCGAGTCACACATGGTCCCTGCAAGAGCTATGCCACTGCTGCTGGTGCGTATTTGGACAGAAGGAAGTCAGAAGGAGATGGAACAGGTCAAGCAGTACCTACGACTGGGCGATATGGCAGGGGTCGCTGGCGGCAAGATCCCATCGAGCGGTCTCCGAGAAAACATTCTAGTGTTACCACTCCGTTCGAAGAGGGCGGCTCTTCAGAGCTTTCCAGGGTACCACAATTTGACAAAGCTGTTTTAGAGAAAGAGCTGCGATACCTTCACGACCCTCTGAAGCTTGCAGATCACACCATCAATCTGCTAAAGAAGGACGACTATCATAAAGCTCTGGAGCTGGTGAAGATGAGCAGCAGGAACATGTCGTGTACAGTCAGCTGGAACCACTTGATGGACTACGAGATGTATAAAGGGAGGGTGTCGAATGCTCTAAAGATATACAATGATGTACAACTTACCCCGAGGTTTTCTGGACCTCGCTTATGTGTATGTACCACAGATGAAGAAGCGGGCCCAATACCCTGATGGGCATACCTTCACTATCCTTCTGCGTGGCCTAGCATGGCACACGAAGTACCCCACATCGCTGCAGCGCGCCCTTTCACTTTACCATTCTATGTACGCGGAGAACAGCCCAGTTAAGCCCACTATCATACACACAAACGCTGTGTTGAAGGTGTGTGCTCGTGCTAAAGACTTGGATTCTCTATGGGGGGTTGCTGCAAGGATGCCTAAAACCGGGAGGAATGCCCCAGATGCCGCAACGTTCACTACTATACTCAATGCCCTTTGTAGGATTGCGAAAGATACTGCGCAAGAGACCGACCAAAGTGATAGTCGATCAGCTGCACAGGAGGACAATGCTGATCTGTTCCAGCGAGCTGTATTGCAAGGCAGGCGGATGTGGGCTGAGATCACCGACCGGTGGCGGAGCGGCGAGATTAGGCTGGATGAAGACCTTGTGTGCTCGATGGGACGACTACTTGTCCTTTCGGAAGCCCCGCGAGATCTCGACGATGTGCTGTCTCTCATAGAACAGACAATGGGCATTCCGCGTCAGGCTGATCGTGCTTACCCTGGACGCATGCCGCCCAGTACGCCAGCTGGCAGGGCTTTATTGTCACGGTCTCCTCAACAGCCCTCTTTTTCTGGTGAAGACCGAAGCTTAGACGTTGCATCTGCTCCCGAATCATCGCTCACTCCACAGGAACTTCTTTCAACTTCGGACGAAGAAAGCACGGACATCGTACCGTCTTCTCACTCCACAGATCAACCCTTTGCCTCAGCAGGCGACGATTTCGTTCCCGGCCAAGAATTCAATCCAATCTCAGCAAGTACTCACATGGCCGGCTACGTTGTCCCCAGCCACAGCACCCTTTCACTCGTCGTCGGCGCCTGCACTCGTCTCCACAACATCCCTGCAGCCCAAAACTACTGGGGCCTCCTCACCAGCGTTCCCTACTCCATCAGCCCCGATACCGAAAACTACCACACCTACCTGCGCCTCCTCCGCGTCCAGCGCGCCTCCCGCCTCTGCGTCGAACTCGTACAGGAGATGCGCGACGGTCTCGGCATTGGCGCCCCGGTCGAGCACTCCGAACGACGAGGTGTAAAGGGGGAAGAGGGGGGTGTACAAGCCAAGACCTTCAGGATCGCAATGAACACCTGTGTGCGAGACATCAATAACCCGAATGTGCTGCAGCATGCGAGTAAGCTTTGCAGAATGATGGTTGACTGCCTGCCTTCTCCAGATATGCGAGCTTTCAGCATGTTCCTCGACATCGGGCTCAAGACCGCTGCTGTCAAGAATGACTGGAGGCTCCTCTCCTCCGTGCTGAGAGGGACGGAGATTGGAATCAGGGGTTTGAGAAACCATCTCCATTGGGAGGAGTGGACGAAGAGCAAGAAGACGTATGACTATAAAGAGGTTCTGGAAGGGGATTTGAGGGTCTTTCTCAGGAAGTTGATTGGGGCTTATGATTATCTGATCAATGGGTCCGGGCATGAGATGATGCAGGAGGAATTACGGAAGTGCAAAGAGCAGAGAAATATCATTGGTGCGTGGGACACGAGGTTGGGGAGACTTGAAGGAAATGTAAGGGGGAGGAAGCCGTCGTGGGCGGGAGATAGGGAGAGGGAGCAGGAGCGAGGGAAAATCGATGTGAGGGGGCGAGGCACGGATCGCAGGAGGTTGCTGGGGAGGAGGGATGAGGGACAGGAAGGGGAGACTGGGAGGCAAACGGGGAAGAGAATCCACGATGAGGATGTCGATGAGGATGTCGAGGTAAAGATCCATACGGAACCAGAAGACGACAATATTCGACCACGAGCTAGCACCAACTGGACCCACCATCCGGAACGTCCTGCTCAAAGATCATCCTGGGGCCGAGCTCCTACATTTGCCGACCTAGGCTCTGAACCTAGAACCGCACCTTTCGGAAAGAGCTCAGGCGGGCAGTGGAAGCGGATGATGCGAGCGAATGCGGCCCGAGCGAAAATCGAGCAGGAGTGGTGATTTCGTGCGGACTCGTTCAGGACCTGGCACCGCTAGAAAAGGCCCTCAAAATGAACATTATGCTCCACCCCCTGCAAAACCAAGTTTCTCAATCATCACCCTCGTATCCAACCTCCTCTCCCGGTCCGAAGTCTCAGCATGCAACGTCGGACTGTCTTCTAACAAACGCCTCTCGTGGAGATTCGAGGTGGGTGATTACGCTAAAGATATTTGGTATGTACCTCGCTTCAATGATAACCATCAGGATTCTGAAAAGCTCTACGACAACTTTTGTAGCAGGGAGGTGAGCTGCGCTCGTACTATGCCCCAACCTTCGATCGCGCATACACATCCTTGCATGCAAATCCTCGAAATCTTCACAAAGGGCAAGCTGATATAACGATGGTAGCGACAAGTCCAAGCCTAACTGGCACGAATCACGTTTCATTCAAATCTTCCACTTTTCTTCAGTCGTCAATACAGCAAAACATGCACTCCCTCCTCCTCCCCTCCCCCTTTCCCTCCTCCTCCTCCTCCTCCTCCTCCTCCTCCTCCTCCTCCTCCT
>JAABUQ010002665.1_pt1 | contig 34796 bp, 27 predicted proteins | sample 5560001 | NCBI WGS metagenome assembly JAABUQ01 (sample SAMN10711888, study PRJNA513371) | rock metagenome | isolation source: Antarctica rocks | place: Antarctica: Victoria Land, Finger Mt nord | collected 2015-12-18
GCACCCTCGTCACGGCATACCCTGGAAGGTCCTAAGCTATAAGATGAGTTTAGACGTTGCAATAACAGATGAGAATGGGATTTTAGTTAAGGCAGTGGCTATTGGAGTTGATGAGCACCTCCGACTAATGCGACAGGCACAACTCTGTTCTCTTGGGTTGCTCTCCAGAATGCACGATTATTACCAGGATGTTGATTACACCCCAGACGAAGCGTCGCTTCTGTTGAATGAAACGAAACTTTTAATTGCTAACGGAGGTGACTCTATACTTGATGCTCTCCTAAAAAATCTTATGGCTTTGATTCAACTCGCAGTATCCGATCCAGCAAGCATCATTGCGATAGCTGATTAAGAGGGTAAGTGGTTCCACTACCTACTTTCTATAGCAAAAGTAGCTCAATCACCTGAAACTGTGATAGCAAATCAGGCCCATTAGAGCAACCACACCCATAATGGCATGCTAGCAAAACAGCGGCAGGACAGATGACCTACTATGTCTACGATGAGGACGGCAGCCTGTCCCCGCTGATTGAAGAGCAGATAAGCGCCGGCACGGCGAACGTCAGCATGGGCTGGGGCCTGGGTGCGGACGGCTTGCGGGCGCGGTACTCGCCGACAACGGGCGGGCCTTACTCCCTGTTCCAGTATGACCCGCAAGGCAGCCTGGTGCAGCGGCAGACCTGATACAACCTTTACAAAAGCCTTGACGCCATGCATAGCGTCAAGGCTTTTTGTTGCCGGGTGAAGAGGGTCTATGACAGCACCTGGTGACTGCGCCAAAGGCGCTGTTCCAAGGTCAAGGCGTACCTGAGCGACATTCTATCCCCCTTAAGGAAACAGTCCCTGTTTTCGGGAGTGTCCAATTTCGCTCGGTTTGGCAGTGCCAGTATCCAGTGATTTGGCAGCGCCGGTGTTCGCGGGATTGAGGCCGCCCGCAGATGCCTCCAAAGGCGCGGCGGCGGTGTTTTCCCCGCGCTGCAACGGTGTACCGACGACGGAACAAACTGTTCCGTCGTCGCTCATGGCTTGGTACGCCGCTGCTCACTCGTAGCAAAGGCGGGGGAACACCGTTGAGACACGCAGGGAGAACCGATAGGAAGGAAGTACCGAGCCGATAGGGAGGAAGTACCGAGCCGATAGGGAGGAAAGATCGAGCCGAAATGGACACTCCCCTGTCTTCGCTTGCCTTGACACGCCCCCCGGCTTGCCAGTATACTAGAGCGGTTCAGAAGGAAACGCCGAGGACGGAATATGGCCGACACCCTAGCTTCTCTGCCTGCCCCGCACGAAGAACCCGCAGGCCCTGGCGTGGTTTGCGCTGTGGCGGAGGAAACGGTCGCCCCGGTCAAACGGCTCCTGCATGACTTTTTGTCGTATGTCGGCGAAGTGGCTGTGATGTTGGGGCAGGGGATACAGTTTGTCGCCAAAGGGCAGGTGGATGTTCGCGATCTTTTGCAGCAGATGGCGCTGATTGGGTTCAACTCCATTCCCATCGCACTGCTGACGTCGCTGATGTCCGGCATGGTGATCTCGCTTTACTTTACGCCCTTTTTGCAGCAGTACGGGCAGGGGCCTTTGTCCGGGGGCTTTGTGACTTTGTCTCTGTCGCGCGAGCTGGTGCCTGTGCTGACCGGCGTGGTGATGGCCGCCCGCGCGGGTTCCACCATCGCGGCGGAACTCGGCACGATGAAGGTCTCGGAGCAGATTGATGCTCTGCGCGCTTTGGCAGTCAGCCCGGTGCAGTATCTGGTGGTCCCGCGCGTGATTGCGTCTGTTGTCATGCTGCCCGTGGTCTGCGCCATCGCGGACGCCATCGGGGTTTTGGGCGGGTACATCATTACCAACTATTATGGCGTTCCGGCGTCCACGTTTCCCGCCTCGCTGCGGCAGATTGTGGAGCCGCGCGACTTTTATATGGGGCTGATTAAGACGCTGGTATTCGGCCTGATTTTGTCCACGGTGGGTTGCCGTGAGGGGCTAAATACCGAAGGCGGGGCGACCGAGGTAGGGCGGGCGACCACCAATGCCGTGGTGATTTCCATCGTGCTGATTTATATCAGCAACTTCTTTCTCGCCGCTGTGATGTTCCCCCGCACGGTAACGTTTTGAGCGAAGCCGTGCCTACGGAAGGCGCTGACGAGAGACACGCCCGCGTCGGCATTGAAGTGTGCGAACTGAGCTTTCAGCGCGGCGCGAAACAGATACTGCGCGAGATTACGTTTCAAGTGGAGCCGGGCGAGATTTTGTGCGTCATGGGCATGTCGGGGTGCGGCAAGACGACCCTGCTGCACTGTATTGGCGGGCTGACCCGGCCCACGCGCGGCGAAATCTGGGTGGGGGCCGACCAGATTGTCGGCATGCGCGAGGATGCCCTCAACCGTGTCCGCGAGCGCATGGGCATGGTGTTTCAATACGCCGCGTTGTTTGACTCGCTGTCGGTGTATGAGAATGTCGCGTTTGGCCTGCGCCACCGCCGCCGGATCGCCGAAGAGCAAACGCGGACAACAGTGGCCGAAAAGCTCGCTTTGGTCGGTCTGCCCGGCACGGAAGCGCTGATGCCGTCGCAATTGTCGGGCGGCATGGCAAAGCGGGTGGGACTGGCACGAGCGATTGCCCTAGCCCCCGAAGTGCTGCTTTACGATGAACCAACGAGTGGGCTTGACCCGGTTGTCGCCAGCGTCGTGGATGAGCTGATCATGGATATGCGGGACAAGCTGGGGGTCACCAGCATTGTCGTTTCGCACAATTTGCCGTCCGTATGGCGCATCAGCGACAAAGTCGCCATGCTGCATGAGGGGAGACTGCTGGCCTTCGGCACCCCGGATGAAGTCAGGGCCAGCACAGACCCGATCGTGCAGCAGTTTGTGCAGGGCTTGTCGCATGGCCCAATCGCGGTCGGTCAGCGGTAAAAAGCCCTGCCCGGCATAGGTTGGGAGCGGCATTTTCGTGAAAGCAATGTATGGCAACCGCAGGCAATACGGCAAAAGTCGGAGCAGCAGTTATCCTCGCACTGGCCCTGTTTGGGGGCATGTGGGCGTTCTTTTTACAGGCAAGCCTGCTGCGCCATACCTACACCCTGGACGTGCTGTTTGACGACGCATCGGGAATTGCCAAAGGCGCGCCTGTGCAGCAGTCGGGCGTGCAGGTCGGAACCGTAGACAAAGTGCGATTGGCAGGAGAGCGCGCCGACCTGCAGCTCAGCCTCAACGACAAAGTGGACGGCAGGCCGTATCGTGTCCCCACTGGGTCGCAGTTTGTCATCAGCACGCCGCTTCTGGGCAGCACGGGCATTTTAACCATTGTCCCGCCGCCCGACGCAGGCAGGCATCCCGGCAGGAACATTCAAGCCGGAGCGTCTAACCTGGAGGGCAGCCGCACAGGCGACTTGGCCTCCTCCATCACCCGCGCCAATGGCCTGATCGACCAATTGACCCGGACGGCGAAGAGCGCTAACACATTGCTCGCCGACAAGCGCCTGCAAAGCAATTTATTGGAGACAGTCAACAACATAGACGCCGCCTCACGGGGAGGCGCAAAATTGACCGACAAGCTCAACCGCACATTGGACGCCGACAACGCGGAAGTCCTGCAGCTGATTCGTCATACGCGCGCCGACTCGCAGCTTGCCCTGTCTAATATCAATGCCACCACGGGCACATTCAAAGACCTGGCGACAGGCAACCGTGCCCAGCTCAACGAAATTGTCGGCAACCTGCGCGATACCACGGCGTCCGTCGCGGGCTTGACCCAGTCGGCCAACGATTTACTGAAGAACGGCAATATCAACCAGAACCTATCGGCTACGGTCGCAAACTTAAAAGCTACTACGGACAAACTGGCTTTAGTCGCGACAAACATTCAGACGCTCACAGGCGACGCCACCATCCAGGCCAATCTCAAAGGCACCGTGCAAAATATCCACGATGCCAGCGCGCAGACAGAAGCCCTGTTGGAGCGATTAAACAAGATCGCCGGCACCAAAAAGAAGACGACGCCTGCGGTGATTGTCGGGCCAGGCGGGGCTGTTGTTGTCCCTGCGGGAGGGGGCGCGCACTCCAACAAAATCTTTGTGCCGCTGATTGCGCCGCGCGTGGACTTTGTGCAAAACACGCGCGACAAGCACTTTCGCATTGACGTGGACGCTGTCGCTCCCATTCCTGGCTCCACGCCCGGCTTGTTTGGGCGCGTGGGCATCTATGGGCTGGGCGACACAAACAGCGCAGGCAAGATTATCTTTCAGGGGGGCAAAATGCTTGCTCCCGACGGCCTGGCCGATGTACGGGCAGGATTGTACGCATCCAAGCTTTCGGTCGGCGCAGACTATGGATTGGGGCGCGCCAATACGTTCTCTGCCGAGCTGTACGATGCCAACACGCCGCGCCTGGACGCGCGCGGCGTGTTCAAGGTCACGCCCGCCGTGGGCCTGGTGCTGGGCGGCGAAGACCTCACCCGCCGCGCCGCGCCGCTGATCGGCGTGCAGTACCGCAGCAGCAAGTAGCCATCTGCACTTTTAGAAACAAACGACACAAGGAAACCACTCAATGAAAGTCATCTTAACGCAAGACATCGCCCAGCAGGGCAAACAGGGCGACGTTCTCACCGTGGCCGACGGCTACGCGCGGAATTATCTGTTTCCCCGCAAGCTTGCTATTGAAGCCGCAGGCGGAGCCATGAAGAACCTGGAAATGCGCCATGCTCAGGAAGAGCGCCGCACCGAAAAGCTGCGCCAAGAAGCGGATCGCACCGCGGAGCAGCTCAGCGATAAGACCGTCATCCTGCGTGTTAAAGCCGGGGAAAATAGCCGATTGTATGGCCGTGTCACCGTTGCCGACATTGCCGCCGCTGCGGAAAAGACGTTCGGCATCAAGCTGGACAAGCGCAAAGTCGGCCTGCTGGACCCCATCAAAGCCGTGGGGGAATACGAAGTGCCTATCAAGCTGCACCGTGATGTCACTGTGCCCCTCAAAGTCTCCGTCGTCACGGAAGCCTCCTAGTCTTGCGAACCGGGAGGGGCAAAATCCTCCCGGAGGGTTTGCCCTGTCCGTGTGAAGGAACCACGATGCCTGACACCAATGGGTTTTCCCGCACCGGGCGCAGCGGCAGCGGCTATGGAAGCAGCGGCAATGGGAGCGGAAATAACCTAGGCGCACTCAGCGCCTATGTGCCGCCGCAAAACATTGAGGCCGAGCAGGCTACTTTAGGCTCAATGCTGATTGAGCGTGCTGCGGTGGAGAAAGCCGCCGAAATGCTCGGCCCTGAAGACTTCTACCGCGATGCCCACCACACACTGTTTGAGGTTATCACCTATCTTGCCGAGCGCGATCAGCCGGTTGACCCCATTACTGTCCAAGAAGAACTCAAGAACCGCGACAAACTCGAAGCCATTGGCGGCCTGGAATATCTTTTAGCCCTCTTCGACACCGTCCCGACAGCGGCCAACATTGAATACTACGCCAAGATTGTTGAAGAAAAGGCAATCCTGCGCCGCTTGATTGATGCGGCGATGGAAATTGTCGGGCTGGCGCGCGGTGAGGTGGAAGACATCGCCGAGGTGATTGACAAGGCGGAATCACTCGTTTTTGCCGTCGCCCAGCAGCGCACGGCAGAGTACTTCGCCCAGCTGCGCACCCTGCTCCTGTCCGTCTTTGACCGTGCAGAAGAGCTGGGCGAGCTGAAGCAGCAGATTTCGGGCCTGTCTACGGGCATCCATGAGTTTGACATGATTACGTCCGGGCTGCAAAGCACGGACTTGATTATCGTGGCCGCGCGCCCGTCCATGGGCAAGACCAGCTTGTGTTTGTCTATTGCCGAGCACGTGGCGATCAAAGAACAAAAGCCTGTCGCCATTTTCTCGCTGGAAATGTCCAGTGAACAATTAGCGCAAAGAATGCTGTGCTCGCAGGCGCAGGTCAACTCGCACAAGCTGCGCACCGGGCACTTGAACGAAGACGAATGGACACAGCTCGCGCAAGTGGTGCAGAGCATGTACGAAGCGCCCATCTTTATCGACGATGCCACCGAGTCCAACGCGCTGACCATGCGCGCCAAGTGCCGCCGGCTGGCCGCCGAGCATGGCCTAGGCCTGATTATTGTAGACTACCTGCAACTGATGCGCTCGCACAAGAAGACTGAAAACCGGGTGCAGGAGATCGGTGAGATTGTGCGCGGCCTCAAGTCACTAGGACGCGAACTGAAAGTGCCGGTGATTGCATTGTCGCAGCTGTCCCGCTCCGTAGAAAGCCGCGAGAACAAGCGCCCGATGCTTTCCGACCTGCGTGAGTGTGTTGTCGGCGGCACGCGACTTGTAAACGCCGACACCGGCGCGCTTGTGCCTATTCGCGATGTCAAGCCAGGTGACCGTGTGCTGGCCCTCGGCGAGCGGCAGAAAGTCGGCGCGTTCGCTGTCGCTGATGTCTGGTCAACAGGCGTCAAGCCGGTCTTTCAACTGACAACGCGCACGGGCCGCACCTTGACTGCGACCGCCAATCATCCCCTTCTGACGGCGCAAGGCTGGAAGCGCGTAGACGAACTCGGAGCGGGCGATATTATCGCTTCGGCTCTGCGTCTGCCGGAACATGGGCAGGAGCAGCCGGAGCGGGCCGATTTATGCCGCCTGCTGGGATACCTCGTGGGCGACGGCACGTATCAGGCCCATCGCGCGGTCGGTTTCTGCGGCTCCGACTCGGCATCAATGGAAGATGCGCGCGCGATTGTCGCCGGCCGATTTCCATCCGTCACCTGGCGTGAGAAGAAGGCGGCAGGAGAGTATCAGGAAGGCGACTGGGTTTGCCTGTACGAGAACGGGCGGGGCAGGCCGTTTGGCAACCCACTGCGCGAGTGGCTGCGCGAGATTGGCATATTGGGCCAAAAGGATTGCAGTAAACACGTTCCTAGTTGGGTTTGGGAAGCCGGAGCGGTGGGCGCGCGTGAGTTTCTGGCCGGGTATTTATCGTCGGATGGCTGTGTCAAGAAGACGGCAGGGCGTGGCTGGTTCGTGCATTTTGACACGGTCAGCCGCCGCCTTGCGTCCGACGTGCAGATGCTTCTGCTGCGATTGGGCATCTTATCCACCATCAATGATGGCTGCAAGAGCGCCAATGCGACCAGCCCTGTCTTCCGAGTGTCCGTGCTGGGTGTGGCTGAAAACATGCATCGGTTCTGCGCGCAGGTGCGGCCTGCCGGACGCAAAGGAGAACTCTTGCGCTGCATGGCGGATGAATTGCCCCACGGCATCGCCAACGGCAGCCTGCTGACCCTGCCGCCCGAAGTGTCTGCGCTGCTGTTTGACCGGACAAAGCATCTGCGTCGGCAAGGACGCAAAAGCGAAGCAGGGGCCGCGCGGCTTTACTGGAAGCCGCAGGGAAAGCGTCCCTGCCGCGATACGTGCGCGCGCTTCGCCCAACTGGTCAAGGATGAAGCCTTAAGCGTTTGGGCGCACAGCGACCTGCTTTGGGAGGAAATCCGGCGCATTGAGCCGATGGGCGAAGAGGAAGTGTTTGACATTGCCGTGCCCGGCTGCGCCAACTTTCTGGCCGATGGCATTGTCGCCCACAACAGCGGCTCTATTGAAGCCGAGGCCGACATGGTCTGCTTTTTGTACCGCGAAGCGTATTACAAGATGAAGGAAGCCTACTCAGTGGAAGGCGCGGAGCGTCCTGAGCGTGTGGCGGTGGAAGAAACCGAAGTGATTATCGGCAAGCACCGCAATGGCCCCACAGGCATGGTGAAAGTCGGCTTCATGGCCGAATACGCCAAGTTTGTAGACCTGGAGCTCACGCGTGATGACGGCACGACCGGCTTCTAGAAGAGGCTTGGGGATATGATGAAAGTTCTCGTGGTGGGCGGCGGCGGGCGCGAACATGCACTAGTCTGGAAGCTGGCGCAAAGCCCGCAAATCAGCCGTATCTATGCCGCGCCGGGCAATGCAGGCATCGCGCAGCATGCCGAATGTATCCCCCTCGCATCCAGTGACATTGACGGCCTTTTACTGTTCGCCTCAGACAATCAAATAGACCTCACGGTGGTCGGGCCGGAAGTGCCCCTTATTGCAGGCATCGTGGATCGGTTTGAGCAGCGCGGCCTGCGCATCTTCGGCCCCGCCCGCGAACCGGCGGCGCTGGAAGGCTCCAAAGCTTACGCCAAAGGATTGATGCTCCGCGCGGGTATCCCCACCGCGCGCTTCGCCGTCTTCACTTCCCACGATGCCGCCCGGCATTACGCACAAACCCATTATGCACACAGCCCGGACGAACCTCTTGTCGTGAAAGCCGACGGCGAAGCGGCAGGCAAAGGCGTCTTTATCTGCCGCTCAGACGCCGAAGCGCGGGACGCTATTGACCAAATTATGGCCCAGCGCATTTTCGGCGCATCGGGAGATGTGGTGGTGCTGGAAGAGTTTTTGGAAGGCCGGGAAGCGTCGCTGATGGCGTTCACCGACGGTTTTTCCATCCTGCCTATGCTTCCTGTTCAGGACCACAAGCGCGCGCTGGACGGCGACCGTGGCCCCAACACGGGCGGCATGGGCTGCTACAGCCCGGTTCCCCTGATGACGCCCCAGCTTGGCGCGCAGGCCGTGGAGCAAATCTTCCGGCCCGCCATTGACGCCATTCGCGACACGGGCATTCCCTACAAAGGCGTCTTGTACGCCGGAATTATGATTACTCCCAGCGGCGAACTTAAGACGCTGGAGTTTAACTGCCGCTTTGGCGACCCGGAAACGCAGGTCATTCTGCCCCTCTTGGAGAATGACCTCTTGGAAATACTTCTGGGCGTGACCGACGCGCATCTGGATGAGGTGCAATTGCGATGGAAGCCGCAAAGCGCGGTCTGCGTTGTTCTGGCGTCGGGCGGCTACCCTGGCGCGTATGCGACGGGCCTGCCGATCAGCGGCCTGGACCAAGTGTCGCACCTGTCGGATGTCCATGTCTTTCACGCCGGGACGACGACAAACGACGCGGGCCAAACTGTCACGAACGGCGGGCGTGTTTTGGGCGTGACCGCGTGCGGGGATGATTTCGCGCAGGCCCGCGCGCGCGCGTATGCCGCCGTTCGCAGCATCAGTTTTGAGCATATGCACTTTCGCACCGATATTGGGGCGAAAGCGGACGGTTAGCATTCCCATGCCTCAAAAACTACACATGACGTTTGATGAAGTCGCTGATCTGTACGATGCCATCCGTCCTGCATATCCCTCTGAGATGGTAGAAGCAGTCAGTTCTGTTCTTCAAGGGACGCAGCGGCGTATCCTAGAGATTGGCTGTGGGACAGGTCAGGCAACCCTGCTGTTCGCCCGTCAAGGCTGCCGTGTCACGGCACTTGAGCCGGGACGGAGATTGGCCGCGCTCGCCGCCAAAAACCTCGCCGCCTTCCCCCAGGTAAATATCCAGACAACCCTGTTTGAAGATTGGCCTGTTTCCGAAGGCCAGTACGATTTGGTGATGTCGGCCACCGCCTTTCACTGGGTGTCACCGGAAATTGGATATGTCAAGGCCGCTCAATCACTTACCAAAGATGGGTGGCTGGCTTTGTTCTGGAATACGGAAGCCGACGACGAAAGCGCTCTGGGACAGCAGATACAAGCCATTTATGACAAACACATGCGGCCCAATCAGGCACACCCCTACGCCACCCATCACTCCACAAGCGGCAGCAAGACGCAAGGCGCAAAGGTTTCAAGATGGCAGCAGGAGATTGATCGGTCTCGTCTTTTTGGCGAAGTGAGCGTCATGCAGTTTCTGTGGACGGAATGGTATGCCACTGAACAGCATTTACTGCTTTTGGAAACGTACTCCGATCACAGGACTTTGCCGCCGGAAGATAAACAAAAACTCTTTGATGGGATCGCTGAGGTACTCGCGCGTCATGGCGGCGGGCGCAGCAAGCCGTACCTCACTCTCTTGTATCTGGCACAGGTGCAAAAGACGCTGTAGTGGAGCCGCAAACAAAAAGCATGCGAATGTTTTGCCTGGCAAAATGCTTCCGCAAACGCATAAAGCGGGTAGATATTGTTGGTGCGTTAGGCGTGTTCACGGCTTGCTTTAGGCGGAGCGAAGCCGTTCCAAGCCCCTGCCAACGACGGAAGAAATCGTTCCGTCGTCGGTACGCGCTCCAAACGCCTTAAAAAGCATCAAGGCAGCAGGTTGGCCCGCGCCGGGACAGATACGGAGAAACACAATGCGCATTATCATGCTCTCCTGGGAATACCCGCCCAAAATTGTCGGCGGCATCGCGCGTCATTTGTACGACCTGGCGCATGCGCTGGCCGCGCAGGGGACAGAAGTGCATGTGATCACCTGCGAACACCCCGGCGCGGCGACCGAAGAAGTGGAAGACGGCATTTTCTTGTACCGGGTCACGCCGCAGGGTCAGGCCAACGACTTTGTGCATTGGGTGCAGCTGCTCAACGATGCCATGTACGCCCGCGCCGATACACTCATCCCTACGCTGCTCCACAACGACCCTGACGGCCCTCTGCTGCTGCATGCCCACGACTGGCTTGCTCACTATGCGGGCGCCGCCCTGAAGCACAAATACCATCTGCCTCTGGTCGCTACCATTCACGCCACTGAGTACGGGCGCAACAACGGTATCAACGGCCCGACCCAAGAATATATCAATTCGGTGGAATGGAACCTGCAAAACGAAGCCTGGCGCGTTGTTGTCTGCACCGACTTCATGCGCCGCGAGTGCGAGCATGCCCTGGGAACGCCCTGGGACAAGATGGACGTAATCTATAACGGCGTGGACGCGGCCAAGTTCGCGCTGCCGGACTTCACATTGGAAGAGAAAGCCGCCTTTCGCGCCCGCTATGCCGCGCCGGAAGAAAAGATTATTTTCTTTGTCGGGCGCATGGTGCGCGAAAAGGGCGTTCAGGTGTTGATTGAGAGCCTGCCCAAAGTGCGCTGGGGCTACCATGACGCCAAACTGCTGATCTGCGGCGGCGGAAACCGTGACCATCAAGTCAACTTGGCGGCGTATCTGGGGATGGAGCGGCACGTTTACTTCGCGGGCTTCGTGCCGGATGAAGACCTGCTCAAGATTTACTCCATTATTGACATCGCGGCCTTCCCCAGCTTGTATGAGCCATTCGGCATTGTCGCGTTGGAAGCGATGGCGGCCCATGTTCCCGTAGTCGTTTCCGATGCGGGCGGCCTGCCGGAAGTTGTCCAGGACGGCGTGACGGGCCTGACCACCTATGCGGGCAACCCCAACTCGCTCGCCGACGGCCTGCTCAGCGTGCTGCACAACCCCGAAGCCGCGCGCGTCCGCGCCCAAGCCGCCTTTGCGCGCCTGCAAACCGACTTCAGCTGGCCCCAGATCGCGGGCCAAACCCGCGCCGTCTACGCCCGCGTTTGGGAAGAATACCAATCCACGGATTGGAAGCCGACCGAGGCGGAAACCGCGAAACTAACCGAGGCCGCAGCGCTCACCGACAGGGCGTCGGCGGGCTGAGCGCACACTTTCTCCTATGAACAACGATTACAAAGGAACAACGACACATGGCAAACGATTGGGATGACGCCCTGATTGCAGGCGCAGCAGGGGGAACGGGGTATTCGGGTAAACCGGTGGGCATTGGGGTTATTGGGACAGGCGGCATCGCGCAGTCTGTCCATCTGCCTGCCTACAAGAAGCTGCAGGACGAGGGCAAGGTCAAAATTGTCGCCCTGTGCGACATCAAGCCGGACAAATTGGCCGAAGCCAATGCCAAGTTCGGCCCCGCCCAGACCTTTGACGACTACCATGCCCTGCTCGCTTTGCCCGAAATTGACGCGGTCAGCATCTGCACCCCAAACTACATGCACATGCCGCCCGCCGTGGCGGCGTTTGAAGCGGGCAAAGACGTGTTGTGCGAAAAGCCCATTGCCATAGACAGCAAGCAGGGCGCGCTGATGGTGGAAGCCGCGCAGAAGGCAGGCCGCAAGTTCCAGGTCGGTCTGAACATGCGCTTTGGCGGCGGGCCGCAGGCCATCAAGCGCATGGTGGATGCGGGCAAGCTGGGCGAGATTTACTATGCTCGTGCCCAGGCGCTGCGCCGCCGCGGCGTGCCCATGTGGGGCGTCTTCACGGAGAAAGACAAGCAGGGCGGCGGGCCTTTAATTGATATTGGCGTGCATATCCTGGACATGACCCTGTGGCTGATGGGCCATCCCAAGCCTGTATCGGTCAGCGGCAACGCCGTCACCAAGTACGGGCATCGCTCGGGCCATGTCAACTTGTTCGGCACGCCCTGGAACCCCAGCAACTTCACCGTGGAAGACTTCGCCTGCGGCTTCGTGCGCTTTGAGAACGGGGCGACCCTCGTGTTGGAGTCTTCGTTTATCCTGAACAACGACAAGGAACGGTTTGAAACCAGCCTGTTCGGCACGGAAGGCGGCGTATTCCTTGACCTGCACAATGATGCCAACACGCGTTTGTTCCGCGAAGAAGACGGCACCCTGACCGATACGACACCCGTGTTTATGCCCAAAGTGCAGTCGCACGAGCAGGAGATACGCGCGTTTGTGCAGTCCATTGCCGACGACAAGCCCGTGCTGGTGCCGGGCGAGCAGGGCCTGATGGCCTCGCGCATCCTGGATGCCTTGTACGAGTCCAGCGAAACCCGCAGCGAAGTGCTGCTGGACTGACTCTGTCAGTCTCTTTTGTGCCGGAAGCCGTACCCTCCGGCACCCGTTTCTTTTCGCCCCGCGCGCTTCCCAAGAAAGCCTTTCTCCATGAGCCAGCCTGTGCCTGTTGACCCCGTCCCTCTGCCCCCCGCCGAGGCTTCCGACCCCAAAGCCAAAGGCTGGTTTGCCGCCGTGCTGCCGGTCGTGCTGATTGCCGCCTTTGGCGAGCTGGGCATTTCCGTCCTCGCCAACTCCGCCCTGCCGGTGTATATCAGCAAAGGGCTGGGCGTCGGGACAGGTGTTTATGGCTGGCTTTTGGCGGCGTTCTACGCCTCGGAAGCGCTGACAAAAGCCCCGCTGGGCGCGCTGTCCGACAAGTTCGGGCGCAAGCCGCTGATCTTGTTCGGCTCGCTGGTGACTGTTTTCACGCCCATCTTTCTGATTTCCATCCGCTACGATCCCGCCTCGGCTACGGCTGTTGCCGCCCTCCTCGCCATCGGCTTTCTGCGTGCCCTCGACGGCATGGGGCAGGCGGCGATGTGGCCTGCCCTTTACGCCTATGTCGGAGACACCGTTGCAGAAGCCCGGCGGGCGACCGCGATGGGCGCGCTGAATGTTGTTTACATGCTGGGCCTCGCCTTTGCTTTTCTCGCAGGCGGCTTTGTGGACGACACGTTCGGCCCGCTGCTGTCCCACGATGCGGGCGTCACGCTGGGCGGGCAGATGTCTGAAGTGACCCACCGCGTCCGGCACAACTTCGCGCAGGCGGGCCACCATCTTGCCGGCCTGGGACATCATGGGCATGCGGCTGCGGCTGCCGTCGCTGCCGCTCCGCCGGTCGTAGTCAACCCCGTGTACCAGCCGAGCCATTACATTCCCTCATTTTATCTCGCCAGCTTTCTGTTTGCCCTGGCGGCGATTACGGCGATGGTCGGCCTGCGCAACAGGCCGCACAAGACCCTGACACAGACAGCAGCCACGGCGCAGGAAGCCAGTCTCAGCTGGGCGCAGTTTGCTTCGGCCTTGAAGTGCGTCCCGCAGTTTTTATGGATCGCCCTGGTCATGTTTCTGGGCATCGGCTGCATTATTCCCCTGGTCAAGGTGTTTGCCCTGGACGAGTTCAAGATCACGGAAACCCAATTTGGCGTGCTGACCCTGGGGCCATCGCTCATCATTGCTGCCATCGCCGTCCCTGCCGGGCGGCTGGCCGATGCCTGGGGCAAGACGCAGTCGGTGCGCCTGGGCTTTGTGCTGGCGACTTTGGGGTTGTGGGGCATCCCGCTGATCCACCACCTGCACGGCGGGCAGGGCGCGTTTGTCGCGACCGCGTCGCTGCTCGGCATCGGGTTTGTGCTGGCGTTTCCGGCCTGGATGGCCCTGCTGTCGTCGCTGGGCGGCGACCACCAGCGCGGCACAATCTTCGCCTCCGTCAGCACGGCCCAGGGCGTCGGCGCTGGCCTGGGCGTTTTGATCGGCTCACGATTGTACCAGCATGCCGGGCATATCGCCCCGTTTGTGGTTTCGGCATCTCTGGCGACAGCGGGGTCTTTGCTTGCGCTGGTCTTTATTCGGGACGCGGCGCTGCGGCGCAGCAAAACCGTGGGCGGTTGCTGACACTTGGCTGCGGCTTGCAGTCGTCACGCCTCTGGAAAACACGCAGATTGCCGTGACCTGCCCGCTGTTTGATGCGCCCACAAACACGACCCGTGCCGATGTTGTCGTACCGAAAGGGGCGGGCCTGCTTGCCCTGGCGTTTTCAGGATGTCATCCTGCACGATGCCAGAAACAACTGGTTTGCCCAGGGTGGCGACCTGTTATGTATTTCGCCTTTTGCAGCAGCAGCAGCCGCTACGGCGCCTGGGGGCTGAGCGAAGACGTGCGAAACCTCAACACCCCCAAATGGCAGGCTGTCTACGTGCTGACCGGTTCTGCACCTTCTTCCCGCGCCGAAAAGAAATCCCCCTAACCAGGCACAGATCAGACGGAGGAGGGGAGGTGTGCTTCCCGCAAACGCTTTTCTGCAACACAGGAGCCGCCCGCCTGCACATCGCCACCATCCCCGAAATGACTGCCGGCGCCGACAAAGCCCGCGCCAGCGCGCAGGCCGCCGACAAAGGCAAAACAACCAAAACCGCCGGCTGACACAGTCCCCCAAGCTGCGCACATGAATGCCCCCACAAAAACCCGGTTCCCCAGGCGCCGGGTTTCTTCTTTGCGCCGAGCGACGACGTGTCCGCCGCGCCTAGCTTGACCTGCCTTTAAGCGCTTGCCTTGCGCGCTTCCACGGCTGACTGAGGGCGTACCAAGCCATGAGCGACGACGGAACAATTCTTTCTGTCGTCGGGACACCGTTGCAACGCTAGGGGAACGCCGATGCATCGCCTTTGCAGAGCCGAGGAGCGCAGGCCACCCCAAGCACGCCGCTCAAAGGCGCTGCCGTTGATCACGGTTTGTTTTAAGGAGCGTTTCTTGGAGGTTCAGTGGCGCAAAAATCATGCTTGACAGAAATCAAGCCGTGTGTTAGTATGGGGGCAGCCTGGCATGATTGCCGGGCTGCCCCCTTGCTTTCCTCCCGCACTTTAGGCGGAAGCAGTGCGAAGCTGTCGTTCGGCCCCAGCCCCTGCTGGAATGCTCGTGTGCGTCTTTCGCGTTGTTCCTGCCACTTTCCCGTGGCCCGTCTTTGGAGGAAAAGCCATGCGCCCCTGTTCCGTCACTTTCCGTTCCGTCACTCCCCCTGTGTTCCCTGCCATCCGCCGCCTGCCCGCCTTGCGCAGGCTGGCGAGTGCCCTGGCGTGCCTGATGGTCCTGCCGCTGTGCCTGCCGTTTGCACAGGCCGCGCGGGCCGATGCTGTTCCCGCCCCTTCCACGCTTGCCACTGTTTTGCAGCTTCAGCGGATGGAGGCGCAGGCCAAAGCGCACCCCGCCCCGCCGGTTCCAGGCCCTGCCAACCGCCTGGCGAACACGCCCTACAATGCGCCGCGCGTGTCTGCCCCCGCCCTGGTTCCGGCGTCTGTGGCTGCCGCGCCCGCTTCATCCCGCCCCGCTTTGCCTCCTCCTCTGTCCGTAACCCTGCTGAATGAAGTCGGCAAACTGCCCCAACCTATCCCCGTCGCCACGGTCGCCGCCTGGAAGCAGGAACTGCATACGGCCCGCCCTGCTCCTCAGCGTGCGGCCCTTTTGCATCTTTGGCTGGGTGAATGGGAACTGGCCCAGAACGAGCAGCCCCACTTTGCCAGCCCGCACCTGCGCGTGGCTCAGCATCTGGCCGGGCCGCGCAGCCCAATCTTCGGGGTTGCTGCCTTTGATGTTGCGACCACATTGTTTTACGAGGGCGCTTACGGCGAGGCTGCCGACGCCTTCGCGCGCCTGTTGTCCCCTCAGACCGCACTGCCCGGCTACGGACGCACGGACTGCGCCCTTTGGCTTCGGCACGCCCGCGCCTGTGCCGGATTTCACGAGGAACGCTCTCGTGCCGGCATCCCGGAGCCGCCCCGCTTAGACCCGGAGTGCGCCGCCGCAGCCCTGGCGGCTTCGCTGCAAGGGTTAGGCTTGCCCTACGACTTCAAGACGCTCCGCGCCGCCAACCATGTCACCGGTGAAGGCAGCACCCTGGCCGACCTGGTCGCGTCCGGCAGCAGGCTGGGCGTCTCAATCCGCGCGGTTTCCGCCGACGAGAAGGGTCTGCGGGCGCTTCTCAAGCCGGTCGTGGCCTTTGCGGAACGCGACCACTTTGTTGCCGTCGTGCGTGCGGATGCCAAAGGGGTGTCTTACCTGTGCAGCGACTGGGGGATCGGGCGCGACCTCTGGAAGGGGCGCAACACCGCAGGCGGCTGGGACGCCGAAGCGGACTTCCAGGCGGGCGCGCTCGGCACCCTGCGCTGCATCGCCCAGGTCAAGCAGTTCGACCCCCTCGTCGTCGCCCAGCGGCAGGTGGACGAACTGCGGGGCACTGCCTGCGGGCAGGCGCGCATCAGGCAATCCTTCTCACCCTGTCCATGTTCTCGCCGGTCGCCCGCAAAGCCGCGCACGTCGATGCTTCCGTCGCGCCGGTGCGCCTGATCGATGGGAACGAACTGCTGGGCATGCTCATTGGAAGTCGCCTTGGCGTGCGGCGTAGGCAAGACGGAATCTGGACGAGGACTACTTCACGGCGATCAAGGAGGCGCTTGCGGTGCGAAAGATGCCGGTGGCGCTGGATGTCCTCCCGCGCCAAAGTGTGAGGGAGCACGGGAGCCGCCCGCAATCTCTGTGCGTCACCATTCACCTCAGCCCGCCGGACGACTTCCCGCGAACCGGCGCATGGCAGTGGGAGGCTGATCTGAATGGCCCTCCTGATCTGAGCGAGGTGCCACTGTGACCAAAGACTTGCTGTGACCAAGAAACTGCTGTGACCGGGCCGACGCACCTGGCTTTGGGCATCAGCGCCGTCTGGCTGCTCGCCCCCATTCCCAGCGCCCTTGGTCATGGGCCGCAAGCAGGGGCCGCCAACCCGGTGCTGCTGACGCTCGCCGCCGCGCTGGGCGCCCTGCTGCCCGACCTGGACGCGCAGCGCTCCACCATCCGCTTCCTGCGCCTGGACGTTGGGAGAGGAAGGCGGCTGCGTCCATTCGAGCCGATGGCCGCCCTTGTGTCCCGGACGCTGGGGCATCGGGGGCCGTTTCATTCGCTGCTGGGCATCGGGGCTGTCTGGCTGCTGCTGGGCCTGCCCACCCTGCTGTGGATAGGGTGGTAGCCGTCCGCCGCATTGGGCCTCAGCCGCAACGCCAAGAACCCGGCCCGGTTCCTCGCTGCTGCCATCGAGGGCGGCTACGATGCGCCGCTGGCCCTGCGCCGGCAGAGCGGACACGCAGGGCTGGGCATGGAGAAACAGGACACGGAGAGAACGGGCGGAACAAGGCTGAGGCAGCCGAAACGCCCTCCACCTCATGAATGCCCGCGCGACGCCTCTGCGGGCCTCCAAAGGGCCGCGCAGTGGTGAACTGCATGTTGGTGGTTTGTACGTGGGGGACTGCCTGCCCCTGCTGGCCCGCCTGCCCGACGCGAGCATAGACCTGACCGTCACCAGCCCGCCCTACGACGAGTTGCGCCGCTACGACATGCCCACCTCCCTCGACCTCACCGCCCTGAGACAGCAGCTCCTGCGCGTCACCCGCGAGGGCGGACTGTGCGTCCTCGTCATCGGAGACTCCGCACGCCACTACTCCAAGTCTCTCACTTCCTTCCGGCTCGCCGTGTCCTGGTGCGACGCCGTGGGCTGGCGCCTGTTCGAGTGCTGCCTCTACCACCGGCATGGCACCCCCGGCCCCTGGTGGCGCACCCGCTTCCGCGTGGATCATGAGTTCATCCTGCTGCTGCTCAAGGGAGACCGCCCCCGCGCCTTCCACAAGGAGGCCCTGTACGTTCCCACCAAGCACGCGGGGGAGCACGTCTCCTACCGGCCCTTTCCGCGCCAGGGGAGGCCCTGGGGATCGCCCCCGCCCACCGTGCAGCCGCTTCAATGCCGGGGCACCGTCTGGCCGTATGCCACGAGCAGCGCCGAGAGGAACCGGCTCAAGCTGGGGCATCCCGCGACGATGCCCGACCGGCTGGCGGCGGACCTGATCGCGTGCTTTTCCGACCCTAGCGACCTGGTGCTGGACCCTTTGATGGGGAGCGGGACGACGTGCGTGATGGCGGCGCGGCTGGGGCGGCGGTACGTGGGGATGGACGCTTTGCCCGCTTACGTGGAGATCGCCCGACGCAGGCTTGCGGCGGAGGCAGGGAAAAGGAGGGGGAGGAAGGGGACAGGGGCAGGAATGGATAAGGCGGCCCTCTGGCACCCGGTTCCGCTGCGGCTGGTGGACGAGGTGATGTCCAGGCTCAGGGACACCGAGCTGCGGGTTCTGCTGGTGGTGCTGCGCCAGACATGGGGATGGCGGGCCGATCGTTTGGCAGGAGATGCGGAAGGCACGGCAGGAAGAAAGCACAAGCGTCGAGACTGGCTGTCTCACCGGCAGCTGTGCCGGTGCACAGGGCGGAGCAGCGACGGGGTTTCCGGGGCGGTGGCATCGTTGGTTGAGGCGGATCTGCTGGTTGTGGAGGACGCCGTAGGAAAAGCGTTGCAGACTGCCGAGGAGCGGCGACGCTTCTTGGGACGCCTTTATTTCAGGCCCAGCGACATGTGGGGAGGTGTGGAAATGTGGAAAACCAGCGGCAAGTCTCGTCCGGTAAAAGCGGAAACGACAACACACTGTTAAAAACAATAGACAGAAGGATCGGGAGATTTTAAATATAGTTACCATAACCGCAGCAAAGCAAAGATCAACTTTGCCGGTTCACTTCCACGCTGGAGTCTTCAGAAGACGTTGCCGCTATTGCCCCGATTGAGAATTCAGGGTCCGTACTTGCCGGATAGGAGGTTCCTTTACAGCGTTCCATCCTCTCCGGCATTCTATTCCGTCGGCACAACCGTAGTACTATTGCTTGTCTTGCACGGGCACCCTCGCGATTTGAGGCCGTCGGGCTGCGTTCGTGTCTGGTAAGCGGCCAGCGCAGGCTGCTCAATCAGCTTCCGTCCGAATTTCTTCACAAAAGGAAGCCGACCATCTAGAGCGTGTTAGGCACTTTAGGCAGTATGCGCGTGTTTTTGGCTTGCATGTCTGTCCGCAAAGCCTACCCCAGCGACGTTTCTGATGACGAATGGGCCTTTCAGGTCATTGGTGAGTTGCCCCTTACCTGACCTTGATGACCGAGGACGCTCCCCAGCGCGAGTACCCGCTGCGCCAACTCTTCATCAACTCTTTCTTCAACGGCCTGCGCTGGATGGCTCGTGCAGGCGCACCCTGGCGGCTCATCCCCAATGACCTGCCGCCCTGGCACACTGTCTACGAACAAACCCAGCGCTGGATCAAGGCAGGCTGCTTTGCCGCCATCGTCCACGACTTGCGTGAGATTTTGCATGACCTGCGTGAGCTTTTGCGCGTGACGGGCGGGCGCAATCCCAAGCCCACTGCCGCCGTTCTCGCCCACTGCCGCCGTTCTCGATGGATGCACTCTGCGCTCGACCCCGGAAAGCGGCGCCAGAGCAGGCTTCGACGGCTACAAGAAGACAAGGTTCATGTGGCCGTAGATACACTCGGTCACCTGCTGGCTGTCCACGTTACGCCTGCCAACGAGCAGGAGAGAGCGCAGGTGGCTGAACTCGCCGCTCAGGTGCAGAAGGTGACTGAGCAGAGCGTCACGCTGGCCTATGTTGATCAAGGCTACACGGGCGAGGCTCCTGCTGAGGATGCCAAGAAGCAGGGCATCGCTTTGGAAGTGGTCAAATTGCCTGAAGCCAGGAAAGGCTTTGTTTTGCTGCCTCGGCGGTGGGTAGTGGAGCGTTCCTTTGCGTGGGCGGCACGTTTCCGCCGCCTTGCTAAAGACTATGAGCGGCTTCCCGAAACGCTGGCGGGTCTGCACTTCAGACGCTGGCGGGTCTGCTGTTTGCCATCCTGATGCTCGTCAAGGCCGCCAAACTACTGCAAAGTGCCTAACACGCTCTAGCCAATAAACAATGAAGCGGTTCCCTTGAGGGAACCGCTTCATTGTTTATGCCAAATTAGCGAGAATGACTTGGTGGTAAACTTGTAAACAGCTTGCGTCGCAGCATGGAGGTGAAATTGGCTAACACCAATCCATTCATGTTTCCAAGTCATGCTTCCAAGCGGCGTTTGCGGCCTCGGAGGGCAAGTCCGCTCAGGCCGAGCATGCCAAGACCAAAGACAAGCATCGGCGATGCCTCAGGCGCGGCCACAGGCACGATTTGGATGCCATCAATGTCGGCTCGGAGCAGCCCGTCCGTTGCGGAAACGGGGTTACCGGTGAGGGTAAAGCTGCTGCCGGAAACGCCTGAGAACAGGAGATAGTTCTGCCCCGCAATAAACGTGCCGTTGAAAGTCGCTCCCTGCGGGTTTTTGTTTAACAGAGTCTGGTTTCCGGTCGTCGCGCCGCTGAGAGTGTAATTGGCGTCGCGCTCGGCCCCGGCGGTCGTGGTGGACGTGTAGACATAGACGTTGTAAAAACCGTTGGCCGACAAGTTGGAGAACGTGGCGGATGTCGTCAGAACCGGGTTCGGGTTTGGCCCATTTGGATCATCCAGGTAGCCGTATTCAAGAATGTAATTGCCCCCTTTTGTGGGATCGGCTTCGCTGTGATAAGTGCCGCCGCCGCTAAAGGTGAGGGTGGCTCCCGACGCCGCTCCGGTGCTGTTGACAAGGGCAACACTGGTGCCGTTGCCGCCAGACACGTTGTTGAAGTTGGTCAGCGGCACCACCCCTGCCGCAGTTGTGGCGGGAAGATTGGCTTGATTGCTGCCGAAATTGACGCTGATGCCTTGCGCGTGGACGGACGGAGCCGCGGCCAGGCCGGCGCTCAGCAGAACCAGGGCCACTGTACCCTGTTTGACAAGCTGCTTGGAATAAGAGTTAATCATGACGTGTGTGCCTTTCTTTGTCTGTCGTATATCTTCTGTCGTGCTATGAGGATGCCGCGAGGCACCTTTGGTGGAATCGCCCCGGCCCGATTGCCTGGGTGTACTTCTGCTGCCTGGGTATGCTTTTACTTCCAATCGCTCAGGCTGCCCATTGGAATTTGGTTGCCATGCTGGCTGGGGCCGTTGATGATGCCCTGAGCTTCGGCTGTCCCGTAGGCATTTGGGCCAAAGCTGTCCCACATGTCGTTCAGCAGAGTGCTCTGCCCGCGAATGGCTTTGGCGTGACCATCAAAGAAAACAGCGTTCACAAAGCCTGAGTGGTTCATAATGTCGGAAAGTCCGCTGGTAGAGCTATCTGCTCCATCCGACGTGCATTCATAGGTGAGATAGTAAGGGTTGACGTCGTTCAAAGGGGTGCGTGTCTCAGTTACGGCAATGGTGTTGGCCGGGCTTTGCAATATCGATTCGTTTCCTGGGCCGGAGGTATCTCCCACGGCCGGCCAAAACGGCTTACAGGTTCCGTTGGCTTGCAGCCCCAGTTCATTGCAGCCCGCGTAATAATTAACCGCGTAGCTGCGCGGGAAGCGGGAAGTCTCATCGCCATTGCCTGTTCCCGCAGTGCCGCTTGTTCCAGCAAAACCAAAGTTAATTGCTTTTGACCATTGCGCTCCGTTGCTGGGACAAGCAAAAACGCCGCTCTGGCCCTGAGTTGAATAGGGAACGCCGTTGTTGTACGAATAACCTCCGTTCTTAATGTAAGGGTAAACTAAATCCTTCCAGGTCAACATGCGCGCGGTCCAAAAGTCAGCGTCATTGTTAACGACACGGTGGAACGGTGCTGTGCTGTCGTAGTCAGACATGTACTGCAAAAAGGCTAAACCGATCTGCTTCTCGTTTGAGACACAAGTGATCTGCCGCGCCTTTTCACGCGCTTTGGCGAAGACCGGGAACAGGATAGCCGCTAAAATGGCGATAATGGCGATGACGACGAGCAATTCAATCAGCGTGAAAGCCGTAGAGCGTCTGCTGCCGCTTCTGAAAGGCAAAGACATATTACTGCGCAAACTATTTATCTCCCTCCCCTTCCTCGGCTGGCGTCATCTGTGACGCGGACTAAACAATCTGCCGGGTTGGTAACTTTCACTTGCCGATATTCCGGTTGCCGGGCAGGTTCGGCAACCGCATCGGCGAGATAGCCGACGATTGACTGCTGCCGGGAGAGGGCCTCACAGAACGAACTGGTCTCCCTCCTCTCTCTTATTCAGTAATCCCATTGCTCGTGCCGCGCAAAAACAATGGAGGCATCTTCATGCCTCCAATAAGGCAATGAGGAATTATAACATAACCATTATATCAATAGGAAATCACAGCAGCAACTAAAAATCACAAAAATTGTTTTTGGAATGTAATTGAGACAACACCTGCGCTCAGACTCCTCCCGCATCTTGGGCAATTCTGTGAAGAGGCGGCAGCTCAGGAGGTTCAAGTCACCTTACAATGTGGACGTCAACGCCGAGATCGCGCAGCCAGTTTAAGCTGTCTTCTGGCACACCCGCATCGGTAATCAGAACATCAACATCCTGGAGCGGCAGCACCGATGCCAGCGAACGAACCCCAAGTTTGCGCGAGTCGAGCAGTAAAATCCGCTTCCGGGCGCACCGGCTCATGGCGCGCTTGATCTCAATCTCAAGCGGGTTAGGGTCAGTCAGCCCATCTTCAGACGTCAGCCCGGTGCCACCCAGGAAGCACACGTCGGCACGGTGATCCGCAAAGAAATTGGACGCCTCAGGGCCGACCAGAGTCAGTGAAATCTCACGCAGCATCCCCCCGCACGAGATCACCGTGAGACGAGGAACATGATGCGATGCCTCCACCAGCACGTTGAGGCCATTGGTCAGCAGCGTCAGCCGTTCGTGCCCCAGGAACGGCACCATCCCGGCAACCGTCGTGCCGCCTTCCAGCACCAAAATCATGCCGTCTTCCACAAATCGTTCCGCAGCATACCTGGCAATTCGCTGCTTTTCGACCGAGTTGACAAACTGCTTCGCCTTGAACTCAGGCTCCGCAGGGGCCTTGTCCACGTGGACCGCTCCGCCCCGAACACGATGTACGCGTCCTGTCTGCTCCATGATCCGCAGGTCGCGCCAGACAGTCATAGAAGAAACGCCAAATCGCTGGCCGATCTGCTCGACTGATACGCCCCCCTGGGTATGAACCATCTGCAAAATCCGGTGACGTCGTTCTGTGGAAAGCATAATCTACTATACCCAATCCGTAATTGACTTTTATATCACTACTTCACAGGAACACCCAGTTTACTTCACAGGAACGCCGAGTTTGGCCTGGCTTTCCGCCCGTGCCGCGAGGACGCAGCAGAGGCTTTGCTGGCTCGTTTCTACGGCGTTGCGACGACGGAAAGATTTGTTCCGTCGTCGGTACACGAGGGCCACGCGCTTAGAACGCCCCCGCAGCGCGGCAGAAGCCACTTCAATTCAGGGAAACAAGCAACTCCAAACCGGGCGAAGTTAAACACGTTGCTTTGTAGGTTATTTGGTATTATATGATATATTCTGTTAATTTAGCCTGTACATAACCGAACTATTATGTTATAATTGCTTTTATGTTATAATTGCTTCTGCCTGATCTTCAAGACCTCGGAAACGAAAGGAAGCATGAGACTTGCGCTATGTGTTGGGGGTGGATGGCGGCGGAAGCCGGACGCGCGCAGTCCTTCTCGACTCGGACGGGGGACTTTGCGGCGTCGGCATGGCAGGGCCATCCAACTATGACGATATTGGGATTGATCTGACCCGGCAAAATATCCAAACCGCCGTGCAGGGGGCAGCGTCTCAAGCCTGCATCGCTCCGCAGGGCTTTGCTGCCGCCTTTCTCGGAATGGCCGGCGTAATCTCGCCCGAAGATCGTGCCGTCATTGTGGGCATTGCCGAAGACCTGGCCCTGGTCCCGCCGGCCCATGTGGAGGTGGATCACGACATCCGAATTGCTCTGGCGGGAGGCCTCGCGGGGCAGGAGGGAATTGCCTTGATTGCGGGAACCGGCTCCGCCTGCTATGGGCGGCGGGCGGACGGTCGTGAGTGGCGATGCGGCGGCTGGGGGTCGTTGCTGGACGATCTGGGGAGCGCGTATGACCTGGGGCGGCAGTCGCTCGTCACCTTGATACGAAGCGTGGACGGGCGCGGCGAAGATTCCGAGCTGTCTGCCGCCGTGATGCAGAAACTGGGCATCACCGACCCTGACCAGATACTGCGGCGCATTTACCACGACGGCCTTTCCCGCTTTGAGATTGCCGCCCTCGCGCCCTGCGTGACTGGCGCCGCCGCGCGGGGCGACCCGGCCGCCTGCCGCATTATCCGAAACGGCGCTGACGAACTGGCGCTTCTGGTGGAAACGACGTCCCGTCTGCTGGATATGCCCGCGCAAAGGCCGCTGGTGACACTGATCGGCGGGCTGGTCGAGTCGGCGGAGATATTCCATCGGGCGCTGCAGGCCGCGATCCACGGTCGTCTTCCAGAAGCACGGATTGCAGCGCCCCATCTGCCGCCTGTTCTGGGGGCGGGCCTGTTAAGCCTGCACCGGCTTGGGGTGGAAACAACGGCGGAGCTTGTTGCGCGATTGAAGAGGGATTGGGAAAACGCACAGCATGGTCTTGGAGAAGTATGAACGATGAATAAAGAACAAACAAGCGAAGTCCCGTTGGCGGACAAGATGCCAATTTCCCTCGTTTTGCCGGAGTTCGCGCAATTCAACCTGGACAGCGGCGAAATCAAAGGCGGCGCTTGCGTCCGCCGTTTCCTCCGCGACCTCAGTGGCAGTTTCGCGTCGGAAACGGACTACGAGGCCGCCCTCGCCCATGCCAATCCGCTGGTTTACACCGTGAGCAGCTTGGAGCCTGCAAGCGGCGAAGGACAGCTGCATTATGGGCTGGGCGTCATTCAGCCGGGCAAAGTGGGGCAGGAGTACTTTCTGACCAAAGGGCACTTTCATGCGTGGCGTCCAGCGGCGGAGATTTATATCGGGCTGCGCGGCGAGGGGCTGATGCTGCTGGAAGAGGAAGACGGCAGCCAGGCGCGCGCGGTGCCGCTCACGCCGCATTCTGCTGTGTATGTGCCGGGGAACACGGCGCATCGCACTGTCAACACGTCAGACGTCCCGCTTGTCTATCTCGGCATCTACCCGGCAGGGGCGGGCCATGATTACGGCGCATTGGCGGAGCGCAACTTCCGCCTCGCAGTGATGGAGCGTGACGGACACCCCGCCGTGGTGCGTCGGGACGAACTAACAACCAATGTACGACCGCCTGCCGGCAGGGAGGACGACCGATGACCGATTATGCGATAAAGCCCATCCCAGAAAGCCAGCCGTCGGTTCAGCACGTCGAGCGGCCTTGGGGATCATTCAAGCAGTATGCCTTTAACGAAGAGGTGACCGTCAGCCTGATGAGCGTTGGGCCGGATCAGCGGCTCAGTCTCCAGGCGCACACAGGACGTGCGGAGCTTTGGATCGTGCTGGACGAGGGGGCGGCGGTGCAGATCAACGACCAGATTTATTATCCCAGGGCAGGGGAAGAACTGTGGATTCCGGCGAATGCCAAGCACCGACTGAGCAGCACCGGCCCTCTTGTGCGCGTGCTGGAAGTCGCGTTCGGCAACTGGCAGCAGGCGGACATCATGCGGTTTGAAGACGATTACCTTAGGCCCGCCCAGGAGTAACGGCATGAGCAGTGACATCATAAGCGGCGACATCATCAATCCCGTAGGCGTTAACACCGAAAGCGGCTCTTTTCTTGACACAGCCTGGCGCAAGACCACGCAGAACTTGGCCCCCGCCGACCCTGCGCATTCCCCGCAAGGGCAGTATAATATTTATCCTGGGTTTCCGCTTGGCGGCGGCAAAATCACGCGGGGCTTTGACGCTCTCGCCGGGCGTCTAGCCGGAAGCCCGCAGGTGGTCGTGGAAGGCTACGGAGGTGTCCTGTGGAACCGTTTCCGGGGCGGGCTGGACGCGGCGTTCAGGCGACAGGGGGTTCGGGCGCACTGGGTCTCTACGGATGAGGCCCTGCGCCCGGAGGCGCACATTGAGGCGCTGGTCAACCCCTTTCTCGGCGGAGAAGACCCGTTGTTTGGCACCCGCTTTACGGGCAAGCTGGCAGACTTCTATGACCTGGAGCGGCTGCGGGCGCTTCACCCGGACACAGAGTCCGATGTGAGCCTTTTGTATGGCTGTGGGGCGGCGCTCGCAGGCTGGGACGGACCTCTGGTGTATGTGGACGTCCCTAAGAACGAGATTCAGTTCCGTGCGCGGGCGGGAAGCATCTGCAATTTGGGGTGCCGGGCACCGGACGATCCGAAGCAGATGTACAAGCGGTTCTATTTTGTAGATTGGGTGGTGCTAAATCAGCACAAGGCAGACCTGCTGCCGCGCATAGACGTCATTGTGGACTCACAGCGCCCCAAAGACGTCACGTCTGCTTCAGGCAGCGATCTGCGCAGCGCGCTGGCCGCGATGAGTCACAGTTTCTTCCGTGTCCGGCCCTGGTTTGAGCCGGGGCCATGGGGGGGGCAGTGGATCAAAGAGCACGTATCGCAGCTGCCGCAGGACGCGCCCAACTATGCCTGGTCTTTTGAGCTGATCGTTCCTGAGAACGGGCTGGCCGTGGAGAGTGACGGTCTCCTGCTTGAGGTGTCATTCGACTTTTTGATGTTCTTTGATGCGCGTGCGGTGGTCGGGAACGGCGTGGAGCGGTTCGGCTACGAGTTTCCCATCCGCTTTGATCTCCTCGATACCTTCGCCGGCGGCAACCTCTCAGTGCAGTGCCACCCGCATCCTGAGTATGCTTCTCGCCACTTCGGGGAGACATTCACCCAGGACGAGACCTATTATATCCTAGACTGCAAACCAGATGCCTATGTCTACCTGGGCTTCCATGAAGATATTAATCCGGCAGAGTTTCGGTCGGCGTTGGAGCGCAGTTTTGAGCAGGCTCTCCCCATGGATGTGGATCAATTCGTCAAGCGCATTCCCGCTCAGCGAGGCGATCTGTTCCTGATTCCGCATGGAACCATCCATTGCTCCGGAGCGGACAACCTCGTGCTTGAGATCAGCGCAACGCCTTATATCTTCACGTTCAAGATGTACGATTGGATGCGCCTCAATCTGGACGGTCTTCCTCGCCCCCTTAACATAGACCGCGCCTTTGAGAACCTGTATTTCGAGCGGCGGGGGGAGCGCGTGCGCGAAGAGCTGATTTCCCATCCGACGGTGCTCGCTGAAGGCGACGGCTGGCGCCAACTGCACCTTCCTACTCACCCGGATCACTTCTATGATGTCCATCGTTTGGAGTTTTGCGGCGAGATGGTTGTCCCGACAGACGGTTCCTGTCAGGTGATGAGTCTGGTGGAAGGGCACACGGTCGTGCTGGAAGCGGGCGGGCGACGCCAGCGGTTTAGTTTCGCTGAGACCTTTGTCGTTCCTGCCGCCGCCGGACAGTTCCGGCTGATCTGCGAAACTGAGGAGCCGGTGAAAGTCATCCAAGCCTTTCTGAAACCCTGCGCATAATCCAAGAAGCCGCCCCCAAGGACAACCCATGACAGACCCTGCCATTGCTCCCGGCACGCCGCAGCTGCCGGTTTCCAACGCTCACACTGTAGATTTTCGCTACGCCCCCCGAAGCGCCTGGACCTGTATCGGACGGCCGGACGACGCTTACAAGACTCTCGTCCGCAATGACGGCGCCCTGCTGTACGAATATGGAGAACGGCAAGGCAATCCTTTTGGCCGCGTCCTTGAGTTCCGCATCCGCACGGATCAGGAGCCTCTTGAGATTACGCAATTCAGCGACGATCCCGGCAACTCCATCGTAGTTACGGTTGTCCGCTATCCCCAGGCAGCATTAACGCTGCAATCTTTTGGGCACCAGCATGACGGCGAGCGGCGCACGGACGTTGTCCTTTGGCGGATTGAGGCTGCGGAAGGCGTGGATGAGTTCATGGCCGCCTTGTGCATCACGGCGCGAGCCTCCGGCCGCTGCTTCGCGCCTTACCGGCAGTACAAACCGGAAGGCATGCTGTTTGAGATTGTTGCTGATACCGTGATCAGCCTTGCGCCGCTGGGCGAAGTTCCGGCACCCGCGCCGGACAGTCCCGATCAGCTTTCTTTGATGCCGGGCACGCTGGGGTTTGTTTCCTCCCCGCAGCCGCTTTACGCCACCTGGGCCTTTGACCAAAGCGCGGCCAGCGGCCTGATGCACGACCCCGTGCTGCTCAGTGCGGGGCAAAGCATTGAAGGCGCGATTTTAGTTCCGCAGAACCATGAGCAGAAGGACGGCCTGGACTTCGCCTGGGCGCAGGACGCGCTGGCGCAGGAGCGTCACTATTGGTCGGAGTTCCCCTTGCAGCCGCTGGCGCTGGAAGTGCCCGACCCGGACATCATGGCGATGCTGAAGGCCTGTGCTCGGAACATCCTGCAGGCGCGCGAAATCAAGGACGGCCTTCCTGAGTTTCAGGTTGGCCCGACTATCTACCGAGGCCTGTGGGTCGTGGACGGACATTTCCTTTTGGAGGCCGTGCGTTATCTTGGTCACGCTGACGCTGCCGTTCATGGCATTGAGGCCCTGCTGCGGCGCGTCCGGCCTGACGGCTCCATCATGCAGTTCCCGCACCATGATAAAGAAACGGGGATTTCAGTCGCGACATTGGTGCGGCAGACCGAGCTGAGCGGCGACTGGAATACGCTTCGCGAGCGGTGGCCTATTGTTCGCAGCGCCATCGCTTATATCCGAATGCGGCGCGAGGAGGCACGAAACCTGCCGCCCTCCGACCCTGCCTACGGCCTGCTGCCGCCATCGTTTGCCGACGGCGGCCTGAGCGACATGCGGCCGGAATATACCACAGCCTTGTGGACGCTGGTTGGTCTGAAGGAAGCGGTGCGCGCTGCCCGTATCTTGGGGTTCACGGAGGATGCTGCCGGGTTTGACGCTGACTTCCAGAGCCTGCTGGCCGACTTCCGCTCCCACGCGGCGCGGGATATGCAGGCGCTGCCCGATAGCACTCCCTACTTGCCGATGTGCATCCCCGGCAGCGGCGATCACCACACCATCGCCGGATACACCCGCCCGGTGCAGCCCTGGAACCACATCAACCCCGGCACGGCGACATGGGCCTTCTGCCAGGCAATCTATCCCGGCGAAGTGTTTACCCCCGCTGACCCTTTGGTTCGCAATCTGCTCGCACTCTACGACCAGATTGACGACGAGGAGGGCATTCCCGCCGAGACAGGATGGCTGCCTTTCCGCGCGCTTTGGAACTACCATGCGGGGTTCGCAGCCCAGGCATTCCTTTATGCGGGAAATGCGCCCAAAGCCGTGGATTATCTGTACGCCTTCGCCAACCACGCGGCCCCAACCCGCGTGTGGCGCGAGGAGCAAAGCCTCAAGGAGACTGGGAACGGCCAGTATGTCGGGGACATGCCGCACAACTGGGCCTCCGCCGAGTTTATCCGCCTGGTGCGCCATCTGCTGGTCTTTGAGCGGGGCGACACGCTGGAACTGTTGCCGGGCCTGCCGTCCGAATGGCTCGTTCCCGGCCGGCGTCTTTATGTGGAGAAAACTCCCACGCGCTTCGGCCCCGTCACCCTGGAAGTGACATGGGATGCGCTTGGCAATGGAGAAGCGCGCGTGGAACGGGAAACAACTTGGCTCACCCAGCCCCGCGAGACACGGCTGTTTCTGCCCGCCGGCTTTGTTCCAGAGGGGACAGATAATCGCGTTTCCGGGTTTCTGCTGCTGCCCCAAGAGCCGGCAACGATTGTTCGTTTTCAGAAGTCTCCGGTTTAGAAGGGGAAAAGATCGCCCCCTAGCCCTGCTCCCCGCTACGGAGGCTTGGCGACTAGGGGTGCTCCCCGCTACTGCACTGGCAGACCCGGAGGGCGGAGGCTTGGCGATACGCAGTAATGCGCAAGCATACTAGGGGTGCCAGTGCAGTGCGTGATTGGGGGCCGGGGGGCGATCTTCCCTTTGTGTCGCGCCCGCAGCGACAGCATAAGGTACTGATGTTACGCAGCAAGAGTGTGCTTCTCCTACAAAGAGCGATAAGCCGGGGGTATGCACTCATTGGTCTTGGCAAGTGCCGGGGGTATAAAACCCCCGGCAGAGACGAGGCCATGCCCGCACGGGCATAAGACTTGGTAACGTGGGTCTTTCCTATGTCCGAAGGACATGGCTTCATCCTTGCCGGGGGTTTTATACCCCCGGCACACTGCGCAGCATCAGTTAGGTACGCGCTGCCACGGCATTGCCTAGCCGTTCTCCCGGCTGATCAAGCGCGTACCGACGACGGAACAAATTGTTCCGTCGTTGCAACACGCTTGCCACGCCTTATCAACGCGTCTATAATGCTGTGGGAGCGCGTCTGCCATGCTGTGGGAGCAGCATCAATCCAGGGGAAGGAGCAGTCCCCGCCGAGCGAAATTGGACACCTTCTCGTTATCGCCGTCATTGACGATGGCCCGCACAAGTCCCTCACGCGAGGGCGATGGAGACAAATAATGGCCCGCACGAATCCTTCACGAGGACTGTGGAAACAGCGGCGCGCACAGGGCAGACCTGCCTGGCTGCCGCTTGTGCTGTCCGTGCTTGCCGCTTTGCTCGTGACCCCGGTGGCAGCTGAAACGCCTGGGGCTGAGTCAAGCCGCAGTCAATCCCTTTTAATCGCAGACATTGAAACTGACCGGGCCATGTACCAGCCGGGGATGCCGGTTGCGGTGACAGTGCATTTGGTGAACCACGCAAAGCAGACGTTTGACGGCACCATCACCGTTTCCCTGAAAGAGCGCGACCGGGATGCGGTTCCTCCGCAGACGCAGCGCGTGGCCGGACTGGCTGCCGAAGCATCCGCACTGCTGACCTATACAGTTCAGCCGCCCGCCCGCGATTATCGCGGCTACCTGCTCCAGGTGGAAGCCCGGCGCGGCGGCTCCGGCTCCGGCTCTCAAGCCCCTCTTGGGACGCTGGCAGACACGGCGGGCAGCGCCGTGGATGTGTCGTCGGACTGGAAGCGTTTCCCACGCTACGGCTACGTCAGCCGTTTCGCGCCCGGCACCGATTCAGACGCCATTGTTCGTCGCTTGAACCGCTACCACATGAACGGCCTTCAGTTTTACGACGCCAATTGGAAGCACCACCGACCCTATTCAGCGGCAGCCCGCTGGCCGAACCTCGCCAATCACACGATCTCGCGCACCGTCGTGATGGACATGATCCGCGCCGCCCATGCGCGCGGCATGATGGCGATGAACTACAACCTCTGGAACGGGGCTTACGACAACTACTGGGCGGACGGCAGCGGCGTGGCCGTGGCCTGGGGGATATTCAAGCATCCTCTTGCCCCCGGCCAATCCTACACCCCAGCCGATCAGGACTCGACCCCCGACGGCAGCGCCGTCTTCCCCGCAGGCTGGGCGAGCGACAAGCTGTACCTGTTCAACCCCGCCGACGCCGCCTGGCGTCGTTACCTTTTCGCCCAGGAGCAGACCCTGTTTGCCGCCCTTCCCTACGACGGGTGGCATATTGATACGCTGGGAGACCCAGGGGCGCGCTGGGATTGGAAGGGGAACCTTGTGGACATGGGGGCGTCTCTCGCGCCGTTTGTCAACGAGGCGTGTGCCGCTCTGAGCCGCCCGGTTCTGCTCAACACGGTTGGGCGGTGGAATGAAGACGAAGTCGCGCGGTCGGCCAGCGTGGACTTTCTTTATTCCGAGCTTTGGGGAGAGACGCCTCGCTACCAGGACATCGTTCAGGCGGTTCGCAAGGCAAGGCTTTACAGTTCCAAAGCGATTGTGTTTCCTGCCTATATGAACACGGCATACGCCCACGCCCATTACGGACAGTCAGGCTTCTTTTTCAACGAGCCTTCCATTCGGCTGGTGGATGCCACAATGCTTGCCGCAGGCGCCATTCACTTGGAGCTAGGCGACGGCGACGTGATGATCTCCAACATTTACTGGCCCGGCCCCATGCTGCAAATGCAGCCCTCGCTTCAGGCTGCCGCGCAGGACGACTACGACTTCGCTGTGGCTTACGAAAACCTGCTGCGCGACGGGGTCGCCGAAGCGCCGGATGTGCATCTCTCATTGACAGGCACGGCCGTAAGCACGGACGGGCGTGCGGGAACGGTTTGGGTGATGCCCAAATCCAAGGCCGGTTTTCTCGTTGCCCACCTCATCAACCTCACCGGCAGCACTTCGGACGAGTGGCGTGACGAAAACGCTTCCTGCCCTGCGCCGCAAACTCTCACGGCAATTCAAGTGAAGATGCACGTCGGCGGCGCGCCGATCAAGCCCGGCGTCTCGCGGCTCCTCTGGGCGTCCCCAGACAGGGATCATGGGGCGTCCCACCTGCTCGCATACACGGCGGGCACGGACGGCAGCGGCCCCTACATCACATTCACGCTGCCAAGCCTGCACTACTGGGACATGGTTTATCTGGAAACAACGGCCCTGTCCGGCCATGACTACAACATCAACGCCTTTGCTCAAGTTGAAGCGGAACACGACCAGGACGCACAAGGGCTGGGCGTAGTAGACTGTTCGGATCGCAACGGAGGCATGGCTCTGGGCAATGCCTTCGGCGGGCGGTGGGCACACTACGTCCACCTGGATTTTGGGCAGGGCGCTGTGTCCGTTCAGGCCCGCGTTGCTACGGCGACAGGCGGCGCCGTGGAGCTGCGCCGGGACAGCCCCGCCGGGCCTCTGCTTGCCACAATCAATTCCGCCGCCACGGGCGGCTGGCAGACATGGAAGACGCTCACTGCGCCGGTTCAGGGCGCGACCGGGCTTCACGATGTGTATGCCGTCTTTCCCGGCTCGCCCGTGAACCTCAACTGGTTTCGGTTTGTTCCGGCAGCGGCGGAGCGGCCATAGCGATGGCAACTGGGCAAAGCGAACAGGCCGACGCAGCGCGAAAGGCGGCGGCAGACGGCCCCAAAAACGCGAGGCCGGTTCGCTGGGCGTACCCAGTGTGTCTCGCGCTGCCCCTGATTGTGCTGAACTGCGGCTGGATCGCTTACGGCGAACTGCGCGCAAACACGACATGGACCACTATCCCCACGCTCTTCATGGGGGTCACGTTTATGCTGTTTGTGGTGACGCTCCTGAACCTCGCCGTGCGGCGCTGGCGCGGGCCGAGCGCGGCGCTCAGTCAGCCGGAGATGATGCTGCTTTATACCCTGCTTTCCATGTCGAGCGTGGTCGCAGGCATCGGAAACTTCGGCTTCTTCACCCCGTTTCTGGGTAACGTTTTCCATGACGCCACGCCGAGCAACGGCTGGCAGAGTTTCTGGCCGCTGCTGCCCTCCTCTATCGGGCCGCGTGACCCGGATGTTCTTCGCGGCTTTTATGAAGGACATTCCACGTTCTTCCAGAAACCGATCATGGCGGCGTGGGCTTATCCGCTGATTGTGTGGAGTGTGTTCTTTCTGCTGCTGCTTTGGACAACGCTTTGCTTGTCCGTGATCCTCAGGCACCGGTGGGCGGATGAAGAGCACCTGCCGTTCCCTGTCATCGCTTTGCCGCTGGAAATGACCCGCGAGGGCGCGCCGCTGTACAAAAGCCGGCTTTTATGGGGAGGCTTTGCGATCCCCTTTTGTGTTCATTCACTCAACACCTTTCATGGGATTTACCCCACGCTGCCCTACCTGCCGATGAAGGATTTGCAAGACCTGGCTCCCACCCTCGCCTACCCCTGGACCGGCGTGGACAGCCTATTTTACCTGTTGCACCCCGTGGGGGTCGGCTTCGGCTATCTGATCAACACCGACGCCTCTTTCTCCCTTTGGTTCTTTTACCTGCTTAAGAAGCTCCTGAATGTGTGGGGAGTCACCGAAGGCTGGCGCGATCCGGGGCACGGCTGGTTTGGCGACACCGCGGCACAGTTTCCTTACACCGGCTATCAAGGCATGGGCGCGTGGCTGGTTCTGGGTCTCACAACGCTGGGGGCCGGACGCACCTACTTCCGCGCCTATTTGGGACGGGCGCTCCACGGCGATAAGGAAGGAGTGGACAGGGATGAACCTTTGAGCGCGCGAGCGGCGCTGCTGGGCCTGCTTGTCGGGTTTCTGCTCTTGTGCGGCCTTGTCTGGTCAGCGGGGGGATCATGGTGGCTGCCGATTGCGTTTTTGGGGATTTACCTGCTGCTGATGGTCGCCCTGAGCCGCATCCGGGCCGAAACTGCCGTCCTTTGCACGGAACTGGTTTGGATCAATCCCCAGACTATCCTACCGCTCCTGACCGGCACCAGCGGCTTGTCTCACACTGACCTCGCGCACATGGGAATGCTGTCCTGGTTCAACACCGATTATCGTGCGGCGGGCATGCCGCACGAGCTGGAAGGCCTGGTCGGGCAGGGGCATGCGCGTGGGTCAATGCGCGCTCTTATCCCCACATTGCTGGCGGTCAGCGCCTTCGCGATGGCTGCGGCATTGGTGTGGGACCTTCAGATGTACTACACACAAGGCGCAGCCACCGCCAAAACCTACTTTTGGGTGGTCGGCAAAGGGTCGGAACCCTGGCAGGCCCTCGCGTCTTGGCTGCACAACCCGAAACCGCCTGATGGGGTGGCGTTCACAGGCATGGCGGTGGGAGCCGGGGTGACCCTGCTGATGGCGAGCCTGCGCACTCGCTTTCTCAGCTTCCCCTTTGTTCCTGCCGCTTACGCCCTCAATGCCAGT
>JAABUQ010002666.1_pt1 | contig 34779 bp, 15 predicted proteins | sample 5560001 | NCBI WGS metagenome assembly JAABUQ01 (sample SAMN10711888, study PRJNA513371) | rock metagenome | isolation source: Antarctica rocks | place: Antarctica: Victoria Land, Finger Mt nord | collected 2015-12-18
CCAATTCAAGAGCCTCTTGAATCTGTTCAAGTGTATCCAGTCGTAACCGTTTATACACAATTACCTCCTAAAAAACCTGAACAACGTCTAATAATTTTGGGTTTTGTTGTGGTTTCAGCTCTTGTTGGTGTAAGCTTTTTTTCGTCGATACTAAAAAATTATAAAAAAAAAGAATCTATATCGTTTTTTATAGAAATTTGTTTGGTCCGCCACGGTTTAGAATTAGAACAAAAATTGGTGGCAACACGTTTTTTGCCTGATGTGGACGATAGGATTCGCCCATTTATGGTTGGTAAAATTGTAGGTTTTTTAAATGATGCCCAACACTTGTTGGTGGTCGAGATGTTTTTAAACGAATTTTTTGAGTATGATTCACAATTCAATTTTATGGCTTCATTTGTTTGTTTAAATGATTTCAAGAATCAAAGAAATTCAACACGATTTGAGAAAGTAAAAAATACTTTCTCTAATAAAAAACTCCAAAAAGTTTTAATTAAAGGAAGATATTTTATTTGGTGGGTAGTAAAGCCAGATAAAACGAAATAACTTTTTATTTATCTTTAGAAACTTTAAATAATTTATAAATTTAGAAACTTTAAATAATTTATAATTTACTCCAAATAATCAAGATCCTCTTATTGGAAAAGGCCAAAAACCCTTTCTGGGATAAGGCATAAATTTTCTGCTTTTACCATATCATTTGGACACTCCTCACAACTGATTGACGGTACTACGATTTCATACCACTCAATATTATCAACTAATTGATTATCTCGGTCATCATGTTTGTAAAGACCGCTTTGAACTAAGAAAAACCTCTCATCTTTTTTCAAAAATTGGCTACAATTTTCAGGATTCCCAGGCTCAGTATAATCTTTAGTTAACAAAACCAGCGAACTATCAGGAAAACTTGAACGTAAAGTATATATTTTTTTCCAAAACCAATAAAATTCTAACATGTTAAAATCTCCTTTAAACTTTTTTGTGTACATAGTTAATTGTATTTATAATTATATCATAAAGAGAAAATTATTTATGATGTAGTTATAAATACAATTAACTATGAAAAATATCTAAATTTGACTTAAAAAATTTTTAAGATTTTTATCTATTTTTCCAGATATAAGACCAAAATCTGAAGCCAGTTGCTTTTTCTAGACAGGATGTTCGGTTAGAGTTTTAACCGAATCTGCTCTTAATAGAGCGTTTGGGTTTAATGCACGGGTATTTATAATATCATAAAAAGCTGTTTGCATATAAAGAGAATCTGTAGATTTAATAATTATTGGTAAAACTTGTAAAGGTTGTACAACGTAATTATTTGGAAGACGCAAACTTTTATTTCCAAAATTTGTTAAATAAGCGTTCAATGTTACAAGATCACCGCCCCAATGACGAGTGTTAGGAATAATATTTCGCATAGTGTCCATATTTATTGTTGTCAAGGGTTCATTATGAATATACCCCGTGATCCCAAAAGCTTTTTTATTATTTATTATATGTGCTTTTGGAACTATTATAATTAAATTGGGACACTAGTTTATAATTCAAAATGTCGGAATTGTAAATTTAATAATTATAACTCAAAATAGGAATAAGGTGGGTTACTCTTGAATAGTCCCCGTGTAATTGATATGCATGGATATTTAAATACGTTTTGTTTTCATAAACCTGTCCTAGCCAAACTTCACAATTTGCCAATTAAAAAAAAAGACTTAAGAAGTATTCTTTGTGAATTGGAGAATTGATTGACCAATAGAGCGAAAGCTGTTTAGCAAAAAAAAATGGTTTTGTTTCCACAAAGGACCGATCTTTTGGTAAAACCCTTGTTTCCAATTCGGAATATTTCATAAAAGAAGAAGGTATACTGTTGTTCAACGGCAAAGAATTATAATTCTTAATAAAATTTCATAGCTCTAAGCTTGTCACAGTATCTAACGGTTTATGATTGTTATAAGCTAAAAGTTTTTGACTGTAATAAGGATCATTTTTATTAGTAAGCTTAGCAAAATATTGATCTTTGTAAGTTTTTATTGTACTTACTAGTAGTTTAAAATCAACTTCTCCAATAATAGATTTTGTTGGTAGTGTAATCTGATTTTGTTTATTAACAACTGCTTCGACTTCCAAAATTCTCTTTTCGTTTTTTCCTTTTTATCGTAAAAAAATTTTTAAAGCTGGCAAACCTTCCTGAAAAATTTCCTTTAGAGTTTCTAAGACTTGAAGTATAAAATTCTTTTGTGAAAAGAAAAACGTTTCCGTAAAGGTACTTTTGTTTACAGTCTATTAAAAACTACACTTTGGGCGGACGGTGTTCTACTACTACTAGAAGGTGTTCTACTACTACTAGGCGAAATAGGTCTTTCCATACATTGATTTATTTTTTCGTTTTTCAATATAAATTGAAAATAAAAGAGAGACTTTTATTGATTTACTAATAAATTTTGTTTTAAAAAATATCTAACAATTTTTTAATAAAAGTTTATTAAAAAATTGTTAGATATTTGAAACAAAAAAAGCTTCGCTTTTTTTGTCAGGTCAGTGTCAGGTTTTTATTTGCTTTTTTTTAACCAAAAGGTTAAATTTTCAAATCAAACACTATTTGTTATTAGACAGTAGTGGAAATTATAATTTATCAATAGTATCAAATTCAAATTTGATTTCTTTCCAAACTTCACAAGCAGACGCTAATTCAGGACTCCATTTACAAGCTGCACGAATAACGTCACCACCTTCACGAGCAAGGTCACGACCTTCGTTACGTGCTTGAACACAAGCTTCTAAAGCAACACGGTTTGCAACAGCACCTGGAGCATTACCCCAAGGGTGTCCAAGTGTACCACCACCGAACTGAAGACAAGCGTCATCCCCGAAAATTTCAACTAACGCTGGCATGTGCCATACATGAATACCACCAGAAGCTACTGGCATTGTTCCTGGAAGAGAAACCCAGTCTTGAGTAAAGTAAATACCACGACTACGATCTTTTTCAATGTAATCATCACGCATTAAATCTACGAAACCTAAAGTTACTTCACGTTCACCTTCTAATTTACCTACAACAGTACCAGAGTGAAGATGGTCACCACCTGACATACGAAGAGTTTTAGCTAATACACGGAAATGGATACCGTGATTACGTTGACGGTCAATAACAGCGTGCATAGCTCGGTGAATATGTAGTAATAAACCATTATTACGAGAGTAATGTGCTAAAGTTGTATTTGCAGTAAAACCACCAGTTAAGTAGTCATGCATAATAATAGGCATACCAAAATCTCTTGCACATTCAGCACGTTTTAACATTTCTTCAACAGTACCAGCAGTAGCGTTTAGATAATGTCCTTTAATTTCACCTGTTTCTGCTTGAGATTTGTAAATTGCTTCCGCAACGAATGCGAAACGGTCTCTCCAACGCATAAAAGGTTGAGAGTTTACGTTTTCATCATCTTTAGTAAAATCTAAACCACCACGTAAACACTCATAAACAGCACGACCGTAGTTTTTTGCAGAAAGACCTAATTTAGGTTTAATAGTACAACCTAAAAGAGAACGACCATATTTGTTTAATTTGTCACGTTCTACTTGAATTCCGTGAGGAGGTCCTTGGAATGTTTTAACATATGCTGGAGGAATACGAAGATCTTCTAAACGTAATGCACGAAGAGCTTTGAATCCAAAAACGTTACCAACAATAGAAGTGAATAAGTTTGTTACTGAACCTTCTTCAAAAAGATCTAAAGGGTACGCTACATATGCAATAAATTGATTATCTTCACCAGGAACTGGCTCAATATCATAACAACGGCCTTTGTAACGGTCAAGACTAGTTAAACCATCAGTCCATACAGTTGTCCAAGTACCAGTTGAAGATTCTGCTGCAACTGCTGCTCCAGCTTCTTCTGGAGGAACACCGGCTTGAGGAGACATACGGAAAGCTGCAAGAATATCAGTTTCTTTAACTTGATAATCTGGAGTGTAATACGTTAAACGGTAATCTTTTACACCTGCTTTGAAGCCAGCACCTGCTTTGGTTTCAGTTTGTGGAGCCATCTGTCACAAGAAATTTTAACACTTTTACGATCATACACTCTACCCGTTATTACTAAAAAATGAATATGAAATAAACTTTGAAACATAAATCTAAACAAAAAGAGAGACCTGACAAAAAATTCTTGACAAAAAAAGCGAAGCTTTTTTTGTTAGGCATTTGAAACACTGACAAAAAATGGTTTACATTTTTTGTAAAGGTCAGTCTTTCAAATACAATTTTAGTTAAGCGAAGGGATACAGCACTTTTTATTAAAGATTTGTTTCAATTTTGTTTCGGATTTATTATATTATATGTTTTTTATCATTTTATCAGCATATATAAATTTATGATATCATTTTTTTTTAATAACTTTTTTTTTTTAATTGATAAAATTTATAACTTATATTTAAAAAGCTTTTAAATTATTTACCTAAAATATTAGGTTATTTTCTTATTTTTACCTTTTTGCTTCTTTTAATATAATTTAATATTATTAGAAATTAGATTTTTTTATTAAAAATTTATTACTTTCTAGGTTTTATCAAAATTATTAAAAATTTTACAAAACTTAATGGGCTTACAAATAAAACAAAAAAATTCAAACAATAAGACAAAAAAGGGATACTACTGACCTGACAAAAACCTGACAAAAAAAGGTTAACCTGATCTTTACAAAAAATGGAAACCATTTTTTGTTTCAAAATGTAAGGTCGTTATTTTTTTTAGGTTTTTGTTACAACTTTTTGTATTAGTAGTGTTTTTTTAAATTATTTTTTAGAACGGTTTTTCAGTTTTTACTGATTATATTCTAAGTTAAATTTATATTTGTTATTATTAAAAAACTAAAGAAACACAATTAGATACTAAAACATTTATTAAGAATTTTTTTTATTAATACTACATTTATAATAATTTTTGATAGCAAGATTCGGCTTTTTAAATTGTATTGCCCTGCTTCTATAATAAAAAACTTAATTTTAAATAAATACTTGGGCAAATAAGAAGCATCTTATCAACAGTAATTGATTATAGTTTTATACTATAAAAAGTCTGACCTTGACCTGACAAAAACAAAAATATTATTTTTGTTTTTGTCAGGTCAGGTTAAGCTTTTTTTGTCAGTGTTTCAAATATTATAAATTTTATTTAAATAATGATTTTAATATAAAAAAAAAGTACTTATGAAAAAGCCTCCTGCCGGATTTGAACCGGCGACTTTTTGCTTACCATGCAAATACTCTACCTACTGAGTTAAGAAGGCTTTTCTTAGAATATTCTTTTATAGTAACTCTTTTGAAAAAAAAAAATAATATACATTTTTTTACATAATTTCTTACCTTATCAAAACTTTTCGTTACGCAATTCTATCATATTTAGATGGTAACTAAAAAAAGATTTTAGATATCAAAAATTAAAAATTCTAAGTGATTTTCTTCCTTACCAAAGGGGCCCCTAAAGGGACCTACAAAAACTTGAGACAAAAATGGAAACAAAAATACTGACCTGACAAAAAATGTTTTGCATTTTTTGTCAGGTCAGGTTTCAATTTTTGTCAGTATTTTTGTCATAACTGCATTTTTTGTTAAGTTTTTGTTAGAAAATTGTTATATAATAAAAGATTATTAAAGTTTATAAACTAAAGACCTGACAAAAATAAGATTTAAAACAAAAAATGCCTTGCATTTTTTGTTTTAAATCTTATTTTTGTCAGGTCAGTGTTTCAAATTATTTTTTTGTTAAAGATTTAGGTAATACAAAAAAGGAGACGACTTTCTCTAGACCAACCTTTCTAATAAATATCTTTTTTCTCAAAAACCTAATGAATTTACTAAAAATTTTAGAGACCTCATTCTTAATAACCCTATAACGGACGAGGAAGCAAGTACACATGCATTAAGTTTTCTTCGTAATAAAATTGTCAAGATTTCACTGATATTAAAAACCTGGAAGCTACAAACTGTTTGTAACTTTTAGAAACCAAAGAGAGAAGCTTAGTTTAAATCGAAAAAAACCTGCTCTCTAAAGAACAAAAATACGGACTTGACAAAAAATGCAAAGCATTTTTTGTCAGGTTTTTGTTTTGCATTTTTTGTCAGGTCAGGTTTTAGTTTCAAAAATTACATATAAAAATAAAATTATTCTTTCTTTAAAATACTTTCGGTAGACAAAAAATCCACCCCATAATTCACAGAAGGATTAAAGGCTTTTTCACCAGCAACACTTTTTTTTGCTTTAATGCTTTTAAAAAAAGAATTAAAAGGATTGAAAAAATAAGAAAGTGAGAATCCTGTTCCTGCAGGAATCAAGTCACCTAAAATAACTCGTTCTTTTAAACCACGTAAAAAATCAGTTTTACCTTCAATTGCAGCTCGACTTAGAATTCTCGTAGTTTCTTGAAAACTTGCAGCAGAAATAAAGCTTTCAGCCTCCAAAGAAGCTTTAGTGATACCTAAAATGATTGGTTCATACTCTGCTTTTTGATAATCGAGCCCATAATTTATATTTTCTATTCCAAGATTAACATTTTCTATACGAACTAAATCAATTAGTTCACCTCGTAAAAAACCTGTTTTACCGCCTTCAATAATTCTAACTTTTGAAGTCATTTGTTTTACAACAATTTCAAGATGTTTATCAGCAATTGTAACACCTTGAGAAAGATATACTTGTTGAATGTTTTTAACAAGGATTTGTTGAATTCTTTGTAAACTTTTTCGTACAGCTTCTTTTTGGTTGAATTGTTGTTTGTAATTATTAAAAAATCGATCAAGTTTATCTGATAAATTATTAGGAAGTATTTGACCATCTTTTGTTTGGCGTGCTTCAAAAAGTTGTTCGATTTTTGGAATCCCTTGAACAATATCTCCACTTTTTAATCTTTGATAAAATAAAGTTAAAAGAGGTGAATTTTTTTCAATAAAGTCACCATGATCTACATGAAAAACCCCGCGTGATGAGCACAAAATAGGTTGTGCACGACGTAACTTTATCTTATTTTTTTCAACTTCAATAACTTGACCTGACTCTGTAAGACCTACATTTTTTGACAGTACTTCTCCATAACGTATTAATTGGCCAACATAAGGTTTTGGTTTTGCTTCTTCAATTTTATAACTTATTTGATCTAAATCTGTTAAAAGTAAACAACTTGAATCCGGTTTAGTCCCTACAACCTCTCCTTTATATGGACTAAAAAAAGATGTTAAAGTTATAGGATTTTTTGCTGAAACCCAATTCTCTTTGTCTGATAAAATTTTAGTGATTGTTTGTTTGAACTTAACATTATCAACTTTTGTTATTTTATTCTTTCTTGAATCAAAAGTAGACAAATCTTTAACAAAAACTTGAGATCTGACAAAAAATGCTTTTGCATTTTTTGTTCCAAATGGGTGAGACCCTACGTTTGGTATTTTTGTTAAGTTTTTGTCAGAACCTTCTTTATCTTTAAAACAATTTAAAAAAGGTTTACTATTATTTGTAGAACTAATAGTCAGAATTTTAGAAAAATCCAGTTTTCCTATAAAACAAAAATTAAAAGAACCGTTTAACGATATTGAAGACAATTTGTCTAAAAATTCTAACTTCGTTTTTATTTTAGTTTGTCCTTTTTTTTGTAAGAATTGATTAGATGTACTGAAAAAAGTACTGCTCATAGACTGTGAGTCTACAGGTAATGTTAAAGGGCTATTATATGGTACTTCTTTATCATTTTTGTCAGCAAATCGAAGATTTGTATGGTCCATAAAAAATGATTGGCGTCTTTTGTTTTTAAAAAGCATTTGAAGTTTTGCTAATATCAAAGGAAAGGTTGTTGGTATTTGAAAAGAAAGAAAAAGTTCAACAAAATGAATCTGTTTAAAACAAAAAGTTTTTCTGTTTTTTTGAAAAGGTACTATCTTGTTAATTTGTAAATCAATTCCGGGGTAAATTGCAAAAATATTTGTTATTTCTTGTTTATTAAATCTTTTAGAAGTCTTAACAAGAGTAGAAATATCCTGATAATCCACCGCTTTCGATTTAAAAGTATCTGACCTTTCCAATTGATCGGTCCGTATATTTGAAGTAAAATTAACTGTATTGATTTGATAGATTTCTTTTTTATACTCGTTTTCAGTTAATAAGGAATATTCGTTAACTTTACGAATCAAAATCACTGACCCTGACCTTGACAAAAAATGCAAAGCATTTTTTGTTTCAACGTTCTGATTTTCAAATAATTTCGCTCTACACAAATTTTGGTTACTTACAAGTAAAAAATAAAATTCAAAAGCATCAACTAGGCAATTTTTGTATAAGTTGAAACGATCCTTTACTGTTGATTGAATTGTTAAAGAATTGTCAATTGAAGGTCGTTTTGAAAAGATCGCACGAAGTAAAAATAAAAGATTAGAATTACTCTTTTTAGATTTAATAAAGCTCTCCTTAGGTAAAGTAAAAGGTGAAAAACCCAGTTTTAATTTTAAAGCTTGTTTTTTTTGACTTACTTTTTTATTTAAAAAAGAAGAACCGTCTTTGAACTTTTGCTTGATACCATTTTCAGTGATGTTAGAAGGTATACAAGTTTCTTTAGTTGCGTTTTCCTTTGTTATTGTTTTTACGGAGTAAAAACAAAAAGCAGTAGAATTTTTTTCAGAACTATAATTCGAGTTTTTTTGTTTTCGTTGTTCTTTATAAGAAAGAATGTTAAACAATGATTTTTCATTTTTGACATAAGAAGCAACCAATTTCAAATTCTTTTGTTTATTTGTAATGTATTCTAAAAAGACAGGTAATTGATCAAAACAAAGATTATCAACTAAAGATTGTGCTGCTGGCACAAAAGATTGATTGTTTTTTATAATCTTTGTTTCTTCTTTTGGAAAATAAACCCAACCTTTCTTTACTCCAATTTGACAATCAGTTTGATGTACTTTTAAGGAAGAGTCTGATAAAAAAAGCGAAGCTTTTTTTTCTTTAAAAGAATTAGAATTAATATTAGAAAATAAATATTTAGAAGCTTTTCTAGAATTATTTTTTAATACTTTTTTCTTAATTTTTTGATTATTGGTCCTTACAAATCTCGACAAACCCTGACAAACCTGAAACAAAAACTTCGTTTTTGTTACCGGTTTGTTTAAACTTTGTTTCAGATTTGTATATCTGACAGCGCTTTCAGCGATGTTAAAAGGATAAAAGGGTTTTATAAAATGAGGATCAATAACTAATGTTGGAATGTAACTATAAAAGTCACTTATGATATCAAAAACAAGCAAAGAAAGAGGCTTTATTGTTTTTTTCACAACTCCTACCTTTTTCTGTTTTGACAAGTCTTTAATCAAAATAGAGTTTTCAAACAAAAACCCATCTGAAACAAATTTTAAACAAACCGGTAACAAAAAATGGTTTGCATTTTTCGTCAGTGTTTCAGGTTTGTCAGGGTTTGTCAGGATTTGTTTTAGATTTGTATAAATACTTGGATTTTTAAGAAACCTCTTATAATTTTCTTTTATTTTTTGCTTTCTATCTGCAGATTTCACATTACTATAAATAATTTCAGAGTTGTTTGACAATTCTTTATCTACAAAATTATTCAATTTGTTAGGAAAAACCTGGCTTTCTTTTTTAAATATTAAAGTAGTTGAATATCCACTAATTTTTGAAAAGAAAGGAATACTTTTTCCTTGTGAATTAAATTTATAAGCAAGAGGTAATTCGTTAGTAATATTACTTAGAGTAGGATTTCCCTTATCTTTTCCAGAGGAAAAGATACAGAAATAATTATTTATTTTTTTGATATCAGTCGACGCAAACCCTAATAAATCTCTACCTTTTTTCAGGTTATGGGGCATATAAATCTTCGATTTGTAAGGCTTGACATCGCTTTCAGTGATGTTAAAAGAAGTTTGTAAATATTTTTGTTGTTTTATTCTAAAACTCTTATTAGGTTTTAAGTTATTTGGAGCCTTCAGTTTTATAAGTTTTTTAGAATTTAAAACACTTATTTGATAATTTTCTTCAGGAACCCATAAAATCTGACCTTGAGTAAGATCATCATTTAAATAAAAAGCATCTAAATTAATAAACCCACCAGTCTGAGTTTTATATTTTTTAAGAAACGATTGAAAATATAAAAAACTTTTCATTTCGAAAAGGGTTTTAAAATTTTGTTTTAATGAATTTGAAAGAAAAAATTGATCACCTACAAAAACTTCCTTTTTGTTTGAAAATAATTCTTTACCATCTTTTGTAATCCCAAAAGTCTGAGGGCATATAAATCTTGAACAAACCTTTGCTTCTTTTAACATCGCCTTAACAAAAATACTATTTTTGTTCTGCGATGTCAGGCCGTACAAATCTTCGATTTGTATGCCCCATAACGACACTGACCCTGACAAAAAATGCTTTGCATTTTTTGTCAGTGTTTCAAACTTTGTTTTTGTTAATGGTTTGTCAGGATTTGTAAGCTCATTCAAATTTGTTTTGTAGAAAGAAAAAAAATAACCAATATTAGAGAATTGAATATTTTTAAAAACAAATCGAAGAATAGGTTGATTTAAAAAAATGTCAAAATCTTTATTTTTAATTTCTTGAGAAACTTTATTAGTTCCAAAAAAATCTCTAATCAATGGTTGATCTTCAAGATCTAAATTATATTTTATAAAATTCTGATTTTTAAAATTTTTTTGATTAAGCTCTTTCTGTTTTTTTGAAGCAAACGAAATAGAAAGAGCTTTTTGATGAAAAATATTTTTATAAGATTTGTGAGCCTTAACAAAAGTAGTACTTTTGTTCTGCGATGTTAGCAAGGATTGATCAACTTTAGAAACAAAACCGTTCCATAAAAATATCGAAGTTAATTGATTTAAAACAGCTGTTCTATCAACTAAATCACCAATTTTCGAGAAAAAAGTTAATGGAACTGTTGATTTATAAATTTTTCCAGATAAAATCCAAAAAGATCCCAATTTAAGAGCAGTTTTAGTAACTTCTCCTTCTTTAGTAGTTTTAATTGCTAAAAGAAGATCATCAAAAAAAACTTGACCTTCCAATTCGGAAGACAGATTATGTTTTGCCTTAATTCTTTCGTTAATTTGATTAGACATTGAAGAATTTTCAGCAATCAATTGTTTTTCAAAAACTGTTTCTCCCTGTCGAACAAATAAAACTGTTGAGGCTGGTATATTAATTTTGATATCTTCTAAACTTTGTTTTGTTTTAAGTTTTCCTTGATAAATCTGAGACAAACCTTTAACAATAACTTCGTTTTTGTTACCGGTTTGTCGAGATTTGTAAGGAGTTGCGCTTTGTCTAACATCGCTTTCCGATAGAACTTTATTTTTTGTAAGGGAATTTTTAGGTTTTACTAAAGGAACAGTGTCAGAAAGAGTCTCGTCGTTATGGGGCAGAGGCTTGACATCGCTTTCAGCGATGTTAAAAGAAGCATTCTTTTCTGAACGAAAACGTTTAATTACAAGTATACCATTAACCTTTGTAAGAAAAGCTATCTTTCCATGAGAAGTACGGATAAGTTTTCCTTGCAATGGTTCTAAAAAATCGATTATTCCTTCATATGGAGCTCGAATTTCATCCATAATATCACCTGAAAAAACGCCCCCTGTATGAAATGTTCGCATTGTTAATTGAGTACCTGGTTCTCCAATAGATTGCGCTGCAAGTATACCAACTGCTTCACCTAAGGGAACAAGAATTCCTTGGGATAAACTCCAACCATAACATAGCTGACAAACTGAGTTTTTTGCTTCACAGGTAAGGGGAGAACGAACTAATACCTTATCTTTTAAATTGACAATTTTAGAGGCTAAACCTTTTGAAATTTGTTGATTTCGAAGTGCAATTGGATTAATATCTTCTGCTAAAACTCTACCAACTAAGCGATCTTTTAAAGATAAAATCGTTTTTCTACCTTCTTTCATGTCGGTAAGAAAAATACCTCGGCGTGTTTTACAATTAAACAACCAAACAACAACATGTTGTGACACATCTACTAACCGACGAGTTAAGTAACCAGAATTTGCAGTTCTTAAAGCAGTATCAACTACTCCTTTACGAGCACCATAACAAGAAATAAGATATTCAGTAAGAGTTAAACCTTCTCTAAAATTACTGCGAATAGGAAAATCAATAATTTGTCCTTGAGGATCTGACATTAATCCACGCATACCAACTAATTGACGAACTTGAGAAATATTGCCTCGAGCACCTGAAAAAGCCATCATAAAAACAGGATTTAAAACATCTGTGGAACGAAAATGTCTAACTACGCTTTGTTTTAAATTTTCACTTGTTCGATGCCACGTATCAATAAGTTGTTGAAATTGTTCTACAGCTGTTAAGTTTCCTTGTTGATACTCAATTTCTGCTAACTGTATATTTAATTCAGCTTGTGAAATTAACCCTTTTTTATTTGGAGGTATTTTTAAATCGTCAATACTAAGAGAGATACCTGCTTGGGTTGCATATTTAAAACCGAGATTTTTTAACTTTTCTACTAAGTCTAAAGTAACTTTCTCTCCATTATTTGTTAAAGACCACAAAATCAAAGCTTTTAATCGGCTCTTATCAAAAGAATAATTAAAGAATAAAGAAGCGTCTTCTTCAACGCCTTTACAAACCTTTACTGATTTAAAGTTTGTATCAGATTTGTTTGAATACGGTTTCATAAATAAACTCCTTAAAAAATTTGTATTTTATAGGTGTTAAAGTTGTTGAACTTTATACCCTTTATAGTTGTTCTAATATCATTTGGATTTTTATTTTTTTTTATTAGTAGACTTTTTAGTTTTTGCTTTTTAAAATTTTTAACAAACCTAAAACAAAAATTCTGACCTGACCTTGACAAAAAATGCCTAACAAAAAAAGCTTCGCTTTTTTTGTCAAGCTTTTTTTGTTTCAAATGTTAAAAATTAAGCGAAAATAATTTGATTCAATAGAACTCGACCAGGAGTAGTACGAACATATTGTTTAACTTTTTGACCATTCATATCATAATCATATTGATAAGTTGAAAAAATTTGATTATATTGACCAAAAGAATTTACTCTAATTTCTAAAGGTGATTCTAAAGTTTTTTCAGTCTCTAATGAGCCATTCTTTCTAACCCACACCGATGCGTGAAGATCGATTTTGTTTTGATAATAAGCCTTTAATATATCGTTAAAATCACTAAAGTAGTGACATCCTCTTTTTTTAGATTTTTTTTGTAAAACAAAATTGTTTTTGCTTTCAGCTTTAAGATCATTTATATTTTGCTTTCTATTAGAAGCAACCAAAGAAGTTAATTGAGGCTTTGAATTAAAAGTAGTTAAATAATAGCAACCTAAAACCATATCTTGACTCGGAACAAGAATAGGTTGACCGGTCGCAGGTGATAATAAGTTATTTCGTGACCACATTAATTTCCACGATTCTGCTCGAGCTTCAAAAGATAAAGGTACATGAACAGCCATTTGATCGCCATCAAAATCTGCATTAAAAGCAGGACAAACTAATGGGTGTAAAAGAATAGCTCGACCATTTACTAATTTAGGTTGAAAAGCTTGAATTCCAAGACGATGAAGTGTGGGAGCCCTGTTTAAAAGAATCGGATGGCTTTGCATAACTTGTTGAAGAACTTCCCATAATATGGGATCTTGATTATGAATTAAATTTTTTGCTGTTACAATTGTTGGAACTATTTTTTTCGCCATCAATTGTCGAATTAAAAATGGTTGAAATAATTCTACCGCCATCTCTTTTGGTAAACCACACTCATGAAGTTTAAGAGTTGGACCAACTACAATAACCGAACGACCAGAATAATCAACTCGTTTTCCTAACAAATTTTGTCGAAATCGGCCCTTTTTTCCTTTAAGTATATCTGATAATGATTTTAACGGTCGATCATTAGAAGCACGTATAGGATCAGAACCTCCCTTCCCATTTTCAATTAAGGCATCCACTGCCTCTTGAAGTAGACGTTGGGCATATGGAGCATTTTCTATATTAGTTCGGTGAAATCGCTTATTTCTAAAAAAGATTTTTTGATAAAGTTTATTAAGATCAGAAACTGCTACTTGGTCTCCATCTAATTGTATGATTGGCCTTAAATCGGGTGGAAGAACTGGAATAATAGACAAGGTCATCCATTCAGGTCGAGCTTTACTGCGAAGAAAATCTCTTACTAATTTTAAACGACGTATTATTTTTGAACGATGAGCAAACAATTTTTGTAATCGACGTAAATCTGGTAATATAAGAAAATCTTGATTCTCTAACTCAATAATCTCCCCTTTGAGTTCTATAAGTTCGTCTTTTAAAATTTTATCTAAAACTACTAAATCTAACTGAATTAACCGTTTATTAATAGCTAAAGCACCGGTATTAGCAAGCACTTTTCGAACAGTTTCTATACCAGTTAAGTTAAAATCAGATATATTTATTTCTACATTTTCTACCAAATTAGAGTAAGTTGGGATTGGAATGTCTCCATCTTTAGGTAAACAAGTCATATAGCCTAAAAAATAATTACGATCTTTTTCAGACTGCCAAGGAAATTCTTGTGAAATGGGCAATATACATTGTTGTGAAAATGTTTGAGATATTCTGTCTATTCCTATTTTATTAGATTCTAGGTTATCAATAAGATTTAAAAATTGTTCAAACACTGACCCTGACAAACCATTTTTTGTTTCAAACGGGGTTTTTGTCGTACGAAGCAAAGGTGTTTTAACACCAGTTTCGCTTAAGTAAAAAGAATAGGTAGGCAATTTTTTAAAAGAGCCTTTTACAGTAGGTGTAAATGAGAATTTATACTTTTTTATTTCAGAAATTTCTAACTTTTCTGTACAATATGTAACTGCCTCAACTCGTTTTCTACGCAGACCCAATAAAATTGAAATATAACTTACTCGACCTTTTAAATACCAAATATGAGTTACAGGTGAAATTAATTGAATATAGCCTAAACGGTGTCTACGAATTCTAGAAGAAGTGTATTCTACATCACAATCAGGACAAAATTTTTGTGTTTTTTTATTTTTTTTTCGTCCACAAGCACATTCAAAATCTTTAATTGGTCCGAAAATTCGTTCGCAAAACAATCCACCTTTTACAGGACGAAGTGTTTTATAATTAACTGTTTGTGAATTTGTTATTCGTCCAACAATATTACCATTAGGCAATGTTCGATTAGCCCATTGTTTAATTTGTTCTGGAGATGCTAATCCTATTCGAATGGATTCTACTGGAATTCTTTTTGATTTAGTAACAGATTTCACATTAATACCCCCATATTGTTTTTAGAAAAATTATAAGAATCTACACTATTAACAAAAAGATATATCAAACAAAAACCGAAACAAAAAATGCAGTTAAAATCTGAAGGATGAAACAAAAATTGAAACACTGACAAAAACCTGACCTGACAAAAAATGTAAACAAAAAAAGCTTGAGACAAAAATCTTATTTTTGTTAAGCTTTTTTTGTTTACATTTTTTGTTTTAAATCAGATTTGAAACACTGACAAAAAATGCTTGACAAAAAAAGCTTAACACTGACAAAAAATGTGAAACATTTTTTGTCAGTGTCAAGCTTTTTTTGTTTCAACCTTGTTTTTGTTAACGGTTTGTTTAAGGTTTGTTTAAGTTTTGTCAAGGTTTGTTTAAGATTTGTTTAAGATTTGTAAGTCCATTTGTTAAGGAAGTTTCATAACATCCATGGGCGTAGCTCTTCCCATTGAACCAATAGTATAAATGTCAAGATCTAAGCACAAAGATTGAAGTTCCCGAATCAAAACTTTAAAAGACTCTGGAGTTCCTAAAGTTATTGGAGCATCAGTTAAAATCGCATTAATCACTTGGTGTCGGCCTTGAATATCATCTGATTTAATTGTTAAAAGTTCTTGGAGAGTATATGCTGCACCAAAACCTTCCAGGGCCCAAACTTCCATTTCCCCAAGTCTTTGACCACCATGTTTAGATCTTCCTCCTAACGGTTGCTGAGTTACTAAAGAATAAGGTCCTGTAGAACGTGCATGAATTTTATCATCAACCAAATGAACTAATTTTAACATATAAGGTTGTCCTACAGTAACTAATTGATCAAAGCATTGTCCAGTGCGCCCATCAAAAAGTCTTGTTTTCCCAGGAAAATTTGGATCAAAAAGCCACTTTTGCCCAGTTTTTAAACGCGCTTCATAAAGTTTTGAATAAATTATACTTCGAGATGCTTCAGAACCATAAGTTTCATCGAAAGAAGGAATTTTAAAGGATTGATTTAAATAAAGACCAACTAATCCCAACAGAGCTTCAAAAACTTGACCCACGTTCATTCGAGAAGGTACACCTAGGGGATTAAGCACCATATCGATAGGGGTTCCGTTTGGAAGGTAAGGCATGTCTTGTCGAGGTATTATTTTTGAAACAATACCTTTATTTCCGTGACGACCGGAGATCTTATCCCCAACTTGAATTTTTCGTTTTTCGGCCAAATAAATATGAACACGGCCTGGACCATCAAACGTTATTCCTGGAGGAATATTTTCTGTTTCCAAAATTTCAACATTGATTACTTTTCCTTCAACACCTTTTGGAACACGTAAGGACGTATTACGTGTAGTTGGTATTTTTTTACCAACAATATCATATAAAAGTTTCTCATGAGGTGAAAGAGATTTTTTTTGAATTGGAGTAACTTTTCCAACTAAAATATTACCCTCTTTCACCCAACTTCCGATTATAGCAACACCTTTTTCGTCTAAATGTAATATCTCTGAAAGGTTAACTTCAGGTATTTGATTACTTATTTGTTCGACACCAAATTTCGTATCACGAATTTCTATTTCGTATCTTTCTATATGAAGAGATGTATATATATCGTCATATACCAATCTTTCACTAATCAAAATGGCATCTTCAAAGTTATAACCCTCCCAAGGCATATAAGCTACAAGAATATTTTTACCTAATGATAAATCTCCTGAAACACTAGCTGTACAATCTGCTAATAAATCTCCTTTTTGAACCCATTCTCCTTCTAAAACTGAAGGTCTTTGAGCTAAACAAGTATCTTGATTAGAACGTTGATAATTTTGTAACGAATATTGAAGAGGTTTTATTTTTTGGTTTCTTACATCGCTTGCTAACATTGCTTTCGGCTCACAAATATCGACAAACCCTGACAAACCTTTAACAAAAACTTGAGACACTGACCCTGACAAATAATGGAAAGCATTTTTTGTTTCAAATGGGTGAGACCCTACGTTTGGTATTTTTGTTAAGTTTTTGTTAGCGGTTTGTTTAAGGTTTGTTTCAGATTTATCAGTCAACGTAGGCCTTTCTTTAATACTTTGTTTAACACCGCTTTCAGCGGTATTAGAGGGGATAGAAGCAAAGAATTTTTCTTCTAAAACATTTTTGCTGTTTTTTGCAAAGTGTAACTTTCGATCAGGAAGGGGTCCCCAAAATAACCTTTTTTTACTATTTTCTACGTAATCAACAAAACTTTTATGAGTAAATCGATTAAAGTAAGAAAAAACTTTATTAATTTTTTCTTGTTTTAGTTGAATGTTAGTTTTGACAACTTTCTTTCTAGTTAAAAACTTTGATAACCGAGTTTGTAATGGAATTTTAAGGTTATCTTCTAACATTATTTTTGACTTAAAAGTCTCTGACCGTTTTTTTTCAAACAAAGTTTGAAACAAAAAATGCCTAACAAAAAAAGCTTCGCTTTTTTTGTCATCATTTTTTGTCAGTCTTTCAGAGGTTATAAGTAAGTACAGCTTATTTGTATAATCTTGAATTCTTATAAATTTATCTAGATTAGTGACCAAATTCGTTTCAAACAAAAACTTTGTTCTTGTAGGGTTTTGTATCTTTTCTTGTAGAAAAGATAAGGGGTGAAACCCTACAAGAACAAAGTTTTTGTTTGGGCTTACAAATCCTGACAAACCTCGACAAACCTTTGCTTCGCACGATGTCGTGCGAAGCAAAGGTTTGTTTGAGGTTTGTTTAAGATTTGTAAGCCCTACATCGTTTTTGTTAGAAAACCCATTATTTTTATAGGTAGATCGTAAACTGTGAGTGACTGATTTTTTTAACGATAAATAAGAAGTAGAGGAGTGAAAGCCTACAAGAAATCTTTTCTTGTTTGGGCTTACAAATCCTGACAAGCCATTAACAAAAACAAAGTTTTTGTTTAAGGTTTGTTTAAGAATTGTTTGCTCTACATCGTTTGAAACAAAAAAAGCTTCGCTTTTTTTGTCAGTGTTAGACCTACAATTCTGAGAAAAATTGGTAGATTGATTTAGAGATATGAAAATAAGATTAATTAAAGATGAAGTTTTTAAATTAAAAAATTTATAGGATTCTTGTGAAGGTAAGTTATTTAGAGTCTCAGTCTTTTGTAGAAAATACAACTTATTTTTTGAAACAGGAGAACCAAAAAAACCTTTTCTAGGTTTTCCTTGAAAGATTAAATTTCTAACAAAAACTTGAGACAAAAATGGTATTTTTGTTAAGTTTTTGTAGGCCCCTTTACTTCCTGATAAGAGTCTAAAATTTTTAATTTTTTGAAATTTTTTATATCTAAAAACTGGTTTACCAACCTTTGCTTCTTTTAACATCGGTTTAACAAAAATACTATTTTTGTTCTGCGATGTCAGGCCGTACAAATCTTCGATTTGTATGCCCCATAACGACACTGACCCTGACTTTGCATTTTTTGTTTCAAATTTCGTTTTTGTTAACAGTTTGTCAGAATTTGCTTTATGTAATTTATTAACAAAAGTCTTTTCAAAGTTACTTTCTTGAGATACGTTAGATTTCAATTTATTCGAAAAAATATTAATACTATCTTTTTCAAGAATAATAATTTTTTTTCCACTTGCATAAGAAACATATCCACCTGATTTGGATTGAACAACATGTCCTGAATCGGCAGCAACACGTGCTTCTAATCCTGTTCCTACTATTGGTCGTTCGGGTGAAATTATTGGCACGGCTTGACGTTGCATATTAGACCCCATCAAAGCACGGTTTGCATCATCATGTTCTAAAAAAGGAATTAATGAGGTTGCTATAGAAATCATTTGAATAGGAGACATAGCTATATATTCAACATGTTCTCGTGATACTCGATGATACTCTTTTCCTATTCTAATTGGAATATTGTTTATTGGTAAAAAATTTAATTTTGAAGCTTTTAAATCGCCAGGAGCAACTTTAACGCGTTCTTCTTGCTCAGCTGAAAAAAATATTGGTCTGGCATCACGTAGTGATGAATCTTGTTTTTGAATTTGACCTTGATAAACATTATAAAAAGGAGTTTTTATAAAACCGTGAGAACTTATTCGTGCGTGGATAGTTATCGAATTTACTAGCCCTGCATTTCGTCCTTCGGGTGTTTCAATGGGACATATTCTACCATAATGAGTAGGATGTATACCTCTGATCGCCATCCCAGCTGTTTCTCGACTTATTCCTCCCGGACCTAAAGAGCTTAATCTACGTTTATGAGTAATTTCAGCTAAAGGGTTTGTTTGATCCAAATATTGAGAAAGTGGGCTTGATCCAAAAAATTCACGCAATGCACCATTAATTGGTTTAGTGGTTATTAAACTATGAATAGTTAGACCTTTTTTTACTTTTTTCATTTTTTCACGAATTGTTTTTTCTAAACGAATTAATCCTGTGCTTAGCTGATTTTGAATTAACTCACCGGAAGCCTTTACTCTCCTATTTTTTAAATTATCAATATCATCCACTGTAGTTAACCCATGTTTTAAATTAATTAAATAATCTATAGCACAAAAAATATCATGTCGAGTTAAAGTTAATTGTTTATCACTAATTAAGAGCCCAAATTTTTTATTTAAACGCATACGACCCAATAAACCTAAATTATAAGTTCTTGGGTTCATAAACTTTCGAAATAAAAATTTTTGTCCCATGATAGGAGTTACTTGCGATTTTTCTTTTTTCGAATGTGTTTTAGAAAGAGTTGGATGACTCTTTTCATATAAACTTATAAGAGCCTGCTCTGTTGTATCAGGGTGATTTTCTTTTAAATAAGAATTTTCTAAAAACTCAGAAAAACGTATTCCAGTTTTAATTTGTTCTCGAGTAAAACCTAAAGCTTGTAAAAAAACTAATGCAGAAATTTTAGGTGTTTTTTTCATACGAGCCCAAACCCGACGCTTTTTATCAATTTCTAATCTTAACCATGCACCTCTAAAAGATATTAAATCTGCATAATATGTTTTTTTTTTTTTAATATCTATTAATTCTTGATAATAAATTCCAGGACTTCTAACTAATTGATTTATGACAACACGTGGGGATCCATTAATTATAAAATGGCCTCTTTTAGTCATTAAAGGAAGGTTACCTAAAAGAACCCATTGTAATTTTATTTCATTAGTTTGTCGATTTGTTAACTGAGCTGGCACATACAATTTACAAGAATAGCTTTTTGATTTTAAAATAGCTTCTGTTGGAGTACACTCTGGTCGATTTAATTGATAATACTGTGGAAAAAAAAATAACTCTAAATCATGAGTTGCATTTGTAATTGGATTTCTATTAGATAATTCTTTAATGATACCTTTTTTTAAAAGAGCAGAAAAGCTTTTTCGTTGAATTTCTACAAAATCCGGAATGAAAGAAGATACTAGGTGTTCATGAAATCGCATTTTTTACAGTTTTTATTAACAATTTTTTACAGTTTTTATTAACAAATAGACAACATGGTTGCTATTGTTTAAGATTTTTGTTCAGTTTGCGAGTTTGTTTACATAATATTCTCTCTGTCTTCGGTTTGTTCTAACAAAACAATTATTTTGTTCCAAAGTTATAAAAAAAGTAGGAATCCCAAAATAATCTTTTATATATTTCCTAGAGAAAGCCTGTTGAAACTTAAAAAATAAAATGTAAAAAGTTTTGCCTTATATTACTTTTAATATAACATAAAAGAAAGGTTAATATGATATAAACCGCCATTTGAAACAAAGATAATTTTTCTGTCGTGCTTTTAAAATCTTAAAGAAACCTCTAACAAAAACTTAACTGCATTTTTTGTCTCAGTTTTTGTTAGAGGTTTCTTTAAGATTTTAACTGCAATTTTTGTCTCAGTTTTGCTTTTAAACTGTTCATAAAAAAGGTAGTAAAAAAAAAATCAACAAATAATAAAAAAAGCTAAAGATCTATTGACCTTATTCTCAAAAAGTATTAAAATTAAAAATAGAATTATATTTTATTAATTTTATAGACTAAGCTTTTTAATTGTTAGATTTTATAGCAATCTAAAAGGATATTTTTTTTAGTTTTGAATTTATATCATTAAAAAGGTAAATTTTCAAAACAAAAAATTTTAGAGTATTCCTCTAAAAGCGCTTTTAAGAATTATTAACGATTTTTGTTTTTTAAATCTTTCCTTCTAGAATCTGATGTTAAGTGAAAAACCCACTAAAAAAGCCTATTTGCAGTCAGTATAGTTTTTATGATATTCATTTTTTGAATATAATTGATAGTAGGAAATGAAATTATTGAAGGAAAAAAAAAAAAATGCTTTGGTTAACAATTAGATCAAATTATGAAAATAGTTTACCAGCATTTTAATAATAATTAGACAAAAATACTGATCTGACAAAAGTCAGTGTTTCAGGCGGTATAGCCAAGTGGTAAGGCAGAGGATTGCAAATCCTTTATTCCCCAGTTCGAATCCGGGTGCCGCCTAATAAAAAATAATATTTATAAAAAAAAATTTTGTAGCATTTAACAAAAATCTGAAACCTGACAAAAAATGCAAAGCATTTTTTGTTTTGCATTTGAAACAAAAATATTTTTTTTGTTGAGCTTTTTTTTGTCAGGTCAGTCTTTCAAATGATAGTATCCAAACAAAAATTGAAACAAAAAAGGTTTTTGTTTCAATTTTTGTTTCAGTTTTTGTTAGCGGTTTGTCAGGATTTTGAAAGCACCGAAAATTATAGTATCGTGCTTTTAAAGTCTTAAACAAACCGAAGGTTTGTCAAGGTTTGTCAAGGTTTGTCAAGATTTTAACTGCATTTTTTGTTTCAGTTTCATTTCAGCTTCTGTATGGAAAACTATTTACTTAATAATTTAAAATTTTTTGATTTATTTTAGAAAAAGAAACCTAATTCTTTCCAATACTAAGTAAAAATTAATAAAAATTATTTACTTAATAACAAAATGGGTCCATATACTCTGCCTACATTAAAACATCTATAATGCTGCTACTTTGCAGTCCTGACACGATTAGAATTTTAATATTATAGAGTAATGGACTTTATTTATTATAAGATTAGTTTCTTTTTTTTGCAAGCAATAATTTCTACATATAAATAAAAACTGATCTAATTTTTTTAATAAAATTTTAATTAAAAAGAGTGGATAAGAGTCTTTAGGTTATGCGTTCATAATCTAAAAAAAAATGTTAAAGACGAATTAAAAAATTCTCTGTCGATACTGCTAAGCCACATACAAAATTATCTTTTATAACAACTCTGGGCTTTTCAGAAAAATCTTTTAGGTAAAAAATCAGCTTTTCTATTATTACAGGCAAAACTTATTTAAAAAAATGAAAACCTCCCATGTCAACAAGTAATTTGAACTCTATATTTTATTTCAATCAAAATTGAACGGATACTGTAATAAATCTTTGTAATTTATTGAAAATAAAACCTTTTTAAAAGAAGTAGAACTAGTGTTTCAAAAGTAATATTTTCCTATATATTTTGTACCAATTATTTTTTTTTTAATTGTCGTAATTGTTATAAAAAAGATAAATCAAAATCTTTTTATTAAAAAAGTAATAAAGAAATGTTATTCTATATCGGTACAATATGGTTTGTTCTTTTCCTATTTAAAATCGTTGAAAAAATTGTGCTAAAATTTTATTAGTATTAAATTAATTTTTACTTTTTAAGGATAAAAAAATGTCAAAACTCGAAGTAGACAACAATGATTCAAATAATTTTTTTCGTTTTCATAAAAAATCAAAACTTTATCTTCGAAAAAATAAAAGTGCTGAAAATTAAAGAGCTACGCCAACATTTACTAGGGCATAGAAATACATGTTTATGGCTCTACTTGTAATAACATGCCCTACTTTTAAAAACTTATTTACGATTTAAAAAGTTTCTAACATTCTTTATATTATTTAAAACAAAAAATGCAAAGTATCTTTTGTCAGGTTTTTTTTGTCAGTCTTTCAATTTTTGTTTCTATTTTTGCCAGTATTTTTGTTTCTATTTTTGCCAGTATTTTTGTTTAGATCTAAAACTTAAAAAAAACTTGGTATAATTTAAGAAAAATAAAAAACTTTTTTAACAACATTTACAAAATTCTTTTTGTTACCTAAAGCATTCTTCAAGTGTGCAATTATTATAAATAGTTATAATTTTCAAAAAATAAGATTTATAATCAGGCAAGATCTGACCAATAAAATAAAACAATTTTAAATCAAAAACAAAAAAGGTTTTCCTTATCTTTTCTTTCAGAAAAGATACAAAAACTTACAAAAACTTAAACAAAAATATTAAGCCTGACAAAAAAAAACTTAACAGAAAATAATATTTGAAACAAAAACAAAAAAAGCTTAACAAAAAAACTTGAGACAAAAATCTTATTTTTGTTAAGCTTTTTTTGTTTTTGTTTCAAACGGGTGTCAGGTTTTTGTTAGAAAACTTACAAAAACTTAACAAAAACGAAGTTTTTGTCTCAAGTTTAAAACAAAAAAAGCCTGACCTGACAAAAACAAAAATATTATTTTTGTTTTTGTCAGTGTCAGTGTTTCAATTTTTGTTTCAGCTTTTGTTTGTAATACAATGTTGAAATAAAAAAAGATAGATATTACAAAATTAGTTATTCTTATAATTTAATAAAATTAAATACAATTTTTTTAACGAGGACCGAGTCTACTTCATAGTATTTTTTAGGAGATATTCGATGACAATTAGTCCACCAGAGCGAGAAGCAAAAAAGGTGAAGATTGTAGTCGATCGCAATCCAACTGAAACTAGTTTTGAAATATGGTCAAAACCAGGTCATTTTTCTAGAACGCTTTCAAAAGGTCCAGCTACTACAACTTGGATCTGGAATCTTCATGCAGATGCACATGACTTTGACAGTCATACTACTGATCTTGAAGAAATTTCTAGAAAAGTTTTTAGTGCACACTTTGGACAATTAGGTATTATCTTTATTTGGTTAAGTGGTATGTATTTCCACGGAGCCCGTTTTTCTAACTATGAAGCTTGGTTAAGTGATCCAACTCACATCAAACCAAGTGCTCAAGTTGTATGGCCTATCGTAGGTCAAGAAATTTTAAATGGCGATGTTGGTGGTGGTTTTCAAGGTATTCAAATTACCTCAGGTTTCTTTCAACTTTGGCGTGCAGGTGGTATTACTAGTGAATTGCAATTATACAGTACTGCAATCGGTGGTTTAGTTATGGCTGGTGCTATGTTTTTTGCTGGCTGGTTTCATTACCATAAAGCTGCTCCCAAATTAGAATGGTTCCAAAACGTAGAATCTATGTTAAATCATCACCTTGCAGGTCTTTTAGGTTTAGGTAGCTTGGCTTGGGCAGGTCATCAAATACATGTTTCTTTACCGATTAATAAACTTTTAGATGCAGGGGTTGATCCTAAAGAGATTCCTCTACCACATGAATTTTTATTAAACCGTGATTTAATGGCTCAACTTTATCCAAGTTTTGCAAAAGGTCTTGCACCATTCTTTACAGTAAATTGGAATGAGTATAGTGATTTTTTAACTTTTAAAGGGGGTTTAAACCCGGTTACTGGTGGTTTATGGTTAACCGATACTGCTCATCATCATTTAGCTATTGCTGTTCTTTTTTTAGTAGCAGGTCACCAATATCGTACTAATTGGGGAATTGGTCACAGTATAAAAGAAATTTTAGAAGCTCATAAAGGTCCTTTCACTGGTGAAGGGCATAAAGGACTTTATGAAATTTTAACCACTTCTTGGCATGCACAACTAGCTATTAACTTAGCATTATTTGGTTCTTTGTCAATTATTGTGGCTCATCACATGTATTCGATGCCACCTTACCCGTACTTAGCAACAGATTACGGAACTCAACTTTCTATCTTTACTCATCATAACTGGATAGGTGGGTTTTGTATTGTAGGTGCTGGGGCTCATGGAGCAATCTTTATGGTACGTGATTATGATCCAACAAATAATTACAATAACTTGTTAGATCGTGTAATACGTCACCGAGATGCTATTATTTCTCATTTAAATTGGGTTTGTATCTTTTTAGGATTTCATAGTTTTGGGTTATATATTCATAATGATACATTAAGTGCTTTAGGCCGCCCTCAAGACATGTTTTCTGATACAGCTATACAACTTCAACCTGTCTTTGCACAATTTATTCAAAATACTCACTTTTTAGCGCCACAGTTAACTGCACCGAACGCCTTAGCAGGTACAAGTGCAACCTGGGGTGGTGATCTTGTTGCCGTTGGTGGAAAAGTTGCAATGATGCCTATTTCATTAGGAACTGCTGATTTTATGGTTCATCACATACATGCTTTTACTATTCACGTAACAGTTTTAATTTTACTGAAAGGTGTGCTTTATGCTCGTAGTTCTCGTTTAATTCCAGATAAAGCAAATTTAGGTTTCCGTTTTCCATGTGACGGACCAGGTCGTGGCGGTACATGTCAAGTTTCTGGATGGGACCATGTGTTTTTAGGTCTTTTCTGGATGTATAATGCTTTATCTGTTGCTATTTTCCATTTTAGTTGGAAAATGCAATCAGATGTGTGGGGTACTGTGAATGAGACAGGAGTTTCACACATTACTGGAGGAAACTTTGCACAGAGTGCAAACACCATTAATGGTTGGCTTCGTGATTTCATGTGGGCACAATCATCTCAAGTTATTCAATCTTATGGATCAGCGTTATCTGCATATGGTTTAATATTCCTTGGTGCTCACTTTATTTGGGCCTTTAGTTTAATGTTCTTGTTTAGTGGTCGTGGATACTGGCAAGAATTGATCGAATCTATTGTTTGGGCTCATAACAAATTAAAAGTTGCTCCGGCAATTCAACCAAGAGCTTTAAGTATTACGCAAGGTCGTGCAGTAGGTGTTGCGCATTATCTTTTAGGTGGTATAGCAACAACTTGGTCATTCTTCTTAGCTCGAATTATTGCTGTGGGTTAAAACTCTTTTACTAAAAATAAATAACAATTTTCAAAAAAAAACTGAAACAAATAAATTTTTTATTTGTTTCAGTTTTTTTGTCAGGTTTCATCTTGACAAACCACTAACAAAAACCTTTTCTGTTAAGTTTTTGTTAGAAAACCCAGTTTCTGTTAAATTTTGTAAAAACTAAATATTGTATTATCTCAGAGCTCTTATAATGCTTTTTATACAAACAATTAACGCTTTTATCGCCTTTACAAATAAAAGATAAGAAGATGAAACAAAAATTGAAACCTGACCTGACAAAAAAAGCTTGAGACAAAAATAATATTTTTGTCTCAAGCTTTTTTTGTCAGGTCAGGTTTTTGTTAGAATGTAAACACTGACAAAAAATGTTTCACATTTTTTGTTTCAAAAGCTTAACAAAAATAATATTTTTGTCTCAAGCTTTTTTTGTCAAGTATTTTTGTTTCAATTTTTGTTTAATAAAATCTTCTTTTTTATTCCTTAAAGCGTTACTAAATTTAAACTTTTTAAACAAAGGATTTCTAAAAATTATGGCAACTAAGTTTCCAAAATTTAGCCAGGGTCTTGCTCAAGACCCAACTACTCGGCGAATTTGGTACGGGATCGCCACTGCTCATGACTTTGAAAGTCATGACGGTATGACTGAAGAAAATCTTTACCAAAAGATTTTTGCTTCTCATTTTGGGCAATTAGCAATTATTTTTTTATGGACATCTTCGCTTCTTTTTCATGTTGCTTGGCAAGGAAACTTTCCACAATGGGGTCGTGATCCACTTCATGTTCGACCAATTGCTCACGCTATTTGGGATCCTCATTTCGGTCAACCTGCAGTTGAAGCTTTTACTCGTGGTGGAGCTTCTGGTCCAGTAAATATCTCAACATCTGGCGTTTATCAATGGTGGTATACTATTGGAATGCGAACTAATCAAGATTTATATAACGGAGCTATTTTTCTTATTCTTGGGTCTGCTCTTTTTCTTTTTGCTGGATGGCTTCATTTACAACCAAAATTTCAACCATCTTTATCTTGGTTTAAAAATGCAGAATCTCGTTTAAACCACCATCTTGCTGGATTGTTTGGAGTAAGTTCTTTAGCTTGGACTGGACATTTAGTTCATGTAGCTATTCCTGAGGCTCGTGGCCAACACGTTCGTTGGAATAATTTCTTAACTACTTTACCTCATCCACAAGGATTAACTCCATTCTTCACTGGTAATTGGGCAGCTTATGCACAAAATTCAGATTCTGCAAATCATGTTTTTGGAACTACAGAAGGCGCAGGAGATGCAATTTTAACTTTTTTAGGTGGGTTTCATCCGCAAACTCAAAGTCTTTGGTTAACTGATATTGCACATCATCATTTAGCTATTGCTGTTGTTTTTATTTTAGCCGGTCATATGTACCGTACTAATTTTGGAATTGGTCACAGCATGCGAGAAATTCTTGATGCGCATACTCCTCCAGCAGGTGGTCTTGGTGCTGGACATAAAGGATTATTTGATACTGTTAATAATTCTTTGCATTTCCAATTAGGATTAGCTCTTGCAGCAGTTGGTACAATTTTATCACTAGTTGCACAGCATATGTATGCACTTCCACCATACGCTTTTCTTGCACAAGATTTTACTGCACAAGCTTCGCTTTATACTCATCATCAATATATTGCTGGTTTTATAATGTGTGGGGCTTTTGCTCATGGAGCAATCTTTTTTATTAGAGATTATGACCCTGAACAAAATAAAGGAAATGTGTTAGCACGTATATTAGATCATAAAGAAGCTGTAATTTCTCATTTAAGCTGGGTAAGTTTATTTTTAGGATTTCACACTTTAGGACTTTATGTACATAATGATGTTATGCAAGCTTTTGGAACTCCTGAAAAACAAATCTTAATTGAACCTGTTTTTGCACAATGGATTCAAGCTGCACAAGGTAAAGCTCTTTATGGTTTTGATCTTTTATTATCATCATCAAACAGTCCAGCCTTTTCAGCTAGTCAAAGTTTATGGCTTCCTGGTTGGTTAGATGCAATTAACAATAACAACAATTCACTTTTCCTAACCATTGGACCTGGTGATTTTCTTATTCACCATGCTATTGCTCTTGGACTTCACACTACTACTTTAATTTTAGTGAAAGGGGCGTTAGATGCTCGAGGTTCAAAACTTATGCCAGATAAAAAAGATTTTGGTTATAGTTTTCCTTGTGATGGACCAGGTCGTGGAGGTACGTGTGACATTTCTGGTTGGGATGCTTTTTATCTTGCTGTTTTTTGGATGCTAAATACAATCGGTTGGACTACTTTCTATTGGCATTGGAAACATCTTGGTATTTGGCAAGGAAATGTTAATCAATTTAATGAATCATCTACTTATATCATGGGATGGCTTAGAGATTATCTTTGGTTAAACTCATCTCAACTTATCAATGGATACAATCCTTTTGGTATGAACAGTTTATCTGTATGGGCTTGGACTTTCTTATTCGGACATCTTGTGTGGGCTACTGGATTTATGTTTCTAATCTCATGGCGAGGTTACTGGCAAGAACTTATCGAGACACTTGCATGGGCTCATGAGCGAACACCTTTAGCAAACCTTGTACGTTGGAGAGATAAACCAGTTGCTCTTTCTATTGTGCAAGCACGTTTAGTTGGTTTAGCACATTTCTCTGTTGGATATATTTTTACTTATGCTGCTTTCTTAATAGCATCGACTTCTGGCAAGTTTGGATAATAGTTTCAAATAAGTCTGAGACAAAAAAAAGAAACACAAATGAAAAACTGACACTGACAAAAAATGGTTTCCATTTTTTGTCAGTGTCAGTTTTTCATTTGTGTTTCTTTTTTTTGTTTTAAAAGTTTTTGATTTTTTTAAAATAAATCATTATTTCTACTTTTAACGATAATATAAGAATAATATTCTTATATTATCGTTAAAAGCAATATTGAATTTTGTTTCACTTTTTTCATATTTTTTCACTTTGCTTTGATTCACTTTGCTTTGCAAAGTGAAAAAAAGTGAATCAAAGCAAAGTGAATCAAAGCGAAGTTAAAAGAAATTTGATCTTTGGGGACAAAAAAAGCGAAGCTTTTGAAACAGTGACAAAAACCTGACAAAAAATGCTTTGCATTTTTTGTCAGTCTTTCAAATATTATTTTTGTTTTTGTTTCAAATGCTTTACATTTTTTGTCAGTCTTTCAAATATTCTTTATTTTTCTTTAGAAATCTGATAAATCTAAAATTTGTAAAAAATAAAACTTTAGGAGATCATTTATGCAAAACTCTAATAGTAAATATATTTCTTTAAATGGTAAAATAAAATTACGTCGAAATTTGCCTTTAAATGAGTCATAATTTTCTGAATTGTCAAATTATTGCTGGCCTTCTAATTATCTGGGTTATCTAGATGATTACTACTCTGTTCTAAGGTTTTTACATTTCTATAATTCACAAAAAGATTTTTTTAAAAAGTATAAAATCAGCGATACTTTGCTAGAAAAAACTTGTGATTGTCCTTTCGAAAAACTTGTTGGTTCTTTTGTTTATCACTATGTTACATCTCGATTAAATGTTAATAATAAACTTTTATCTTCTTTTAACTGGGAAAACATTATAACTTTTAGTTTAATTCCATCATGTAACCAAAAGATAATTGATATTTTGGAAAGAAATAGTTTGGATGATTTTTCGAAAAAAACATCTCTTATTGATGGAGCAACTCAAAGTTTATCAATCTATTCAAATTATTTTGATTATGAAAACAAGTCATCTGTTCAGCAAATTTTGACAAACGTTTTACAGTTTTTAAATGTTCCAAAAAAAGATATTAAAATCTTAATAGATTCTACCTTGTTTGATAAAAATACGAAAAAACTTGTAAAGTTTTTACAAAATTATACTTAAGTAGACAATAAAATTAAAGCTTTGACCTTACTTTTTATTATAAAAAAGTTAAATATAATAGATTTCTTTTAAAGAAATACCAACCTAATTCTTCGACTTTTATAAAAGAAAAAACTTTTTTTATTAAATGTTGAAAAAACTTTTTCTTAATTGTCATTTTGTTATTAAACAAAAAATGCAGTTATGACAAAAATATTATTTAAAACAAAAAATGCCTGACACTCGCTTCGCTTTTTTTGTCAGGCATTTTTTGTTTTAAATAATATTTTTGTTTTTGTCAGGTCAGGTCTCAAGTTTTTGTCTCAGGTTTGTTTAAAATTTTAACTGTATTTTTTGTTGACTCTTTGTTACTTTATTCCTTTTTTTATTCTTTTTTTTAATCTTTAATGTCCTTATTCCTCATCCGAATCGCTAGGGAAAAGACCAAAAGCATCATCTGCCAATTTTTTGATTAGTTTTTTTTGTTCGTTTTTTTCTTTTTCGAGTTCCTCGTGTCCTTCCTTACTACCAAAATATGAGGATTCTGTAAAAAATAACTGACCATGAGAAGCCACTTCATCTGTAAGATCTTCTAAATCCTTACATTTTACTTCAACGTGAGGGAAAGGTATCATACATTGATCGTATTTCTCTTGATCTAAGAGACAATTTTTGTTTGTTCTTAATTGTTCAACTTTCTCTTTAGAAGTTGACTCAGGGTCCGATATTCTATCGCATAAGAGTCGAAAATGCTGCCCTTGTATAATATTTTTCTCCGAATAATTTTTTTTTAATCTTACAAAAAGACTATATTTTTTATGATACCAACTCATTCCCATCAAAATCTCCTTATTTATTTATTTTTTTAATCGGTTTGTATGTTTTGCAATTCAAGGTTCGCACAAGTTTTTTGAAGTTCGATAAATTTTTCTCTTTGTTTTGCTTCATCGGCTTGAAGGTAACTGACTCTTTTCTGGAAATTCTTTCACAAGCATAGGGTTTATTCAAAACAAGGTAACAAAGTAATTATATAACTAGCTCGAATCTATGAAGTTTTATTTTATTTTTAATTTTTATTTAATGTCTATATGCCTGTCTATAGACATGTATTATATATCTATATACATCCTTACAAGGCACAATCTCTCGTTTTCGACAACGGATAAAAATTTAACCTTTTTTGAAGAAAGTTTAAGCCCCTAACATAAAAGTAAGGGGCTTACCCTTTTCGCTATATTAGCTTATAGGGAACGGGTCGCACTATTTAGATCATTTCTAAAGAAACTTGTAAAAATTTTGCTAATTCAGCTGCTTGTTTTTCAATATCTTCTAAAGTTGTAGGTTGCCCTATTCGAGTTAATGGAATATCACGTTTATTCTGAAACGATGAATCTTTTGGTAATCCTACAACATTATTTTTATTTTTTGTTGAAGAATTCTTTACAGATGTTTTACTGGAAACTTTTGCTTCTGAATTCTGTGAGGGAGGAGAAAAAGTTGTATTACCTTTTACTCTGATATAAAGAATTCGCCTTGGGTTTAAGCCCTCTTTAATTTCGACTCGTATTGATTCAACATCTTTAATATCATAAGATAAATCAATACGCCTATTTTTACCGGGAAATCCCCATCTAAAAATACGAACAATTCCTTGTTTTTTATTAAATTCATTAAACCCACCACCAACGCCCCAAAAAAGGGTTAACCAAAGATAGCAACTAAAGATGAGACCTAAAATTCCATAAAAACACATCACTAATCCTTGAGGAAAAAACAAAATATTTTTTGAATTAATAAAAGGTAATAAGTCAAAATTTAAGTAACTTGAAATTCCTGTTAACAAAAATCCAAAACCTCCTAATAAGATTATGGAAGCCCACCAATAATTACTGAATCTTCGAGAACCTACTACTACATAACGACGAATTAATTCAGATTTCTGTGTTTCAGAAGAATTGATCATAGTTGTTTATTTTAATTATTGCTAAATTTTTGTCTTTCTTAGACCTGACAAAAAATGTAAACAAAAAAAGCTTAACAAAAAAAGCTTCGCATTTTTTGTCAGGCTTTTTTTGTTTACATTTTTTGTCAATGTTTTAAGCATTACTTTTGTTTCAGGTTTTTGTTATCCATTTTTTAGATTTGTCTAAGGTTTGTCAAGTCTTATAAGGATTCGTTAAAAATTTTAAAGAGTAATCTCAGCTTTTCTAATAGAATGGTTGACTTTTTTTTTTTAAGATTCAAATATTAAAGCTAGTTAATGACTACTAATATTTTTTTGTTTTAATCTTGTCGCTTTACCAACTCTATTTCGTAAATAATATAACTTAGCTTTACGAACTTTAGCGCGTCTTGTAACTTCAATATTTTTTAAAGAAGGAGAGTGGAGAGTAAAAACTCTTTCAACTCCAACTCCTTGAAAAATACGACGCACAGTAATAGTTGAATTCATACCAGCTCGATGTTGTGCTATAACTGTACCTTCATAAGGCTGAACCCTTTGTTTATTACCTTCTTGTATTAAAACACCAACTTTTACTGTATCGCCAATAGAAATTATAGGCAATTCAGTTTTCAATTGATTTAATTCTATTTTATGAATAATTTCTTGAATTTTCATTTTGATTTGTGTTCCTTAATTTTAAATACAATTTATTTTTATTTTTATAAGATAAGTATTTATCTTATAAAAATAAAAAAGGTTGCTTTCTGCTTTCGCTTTCTAATTTTTACGTAGTAGACAGAAAAATTATTTTGCGAAACATAACAAAATTATATTAAAGTAAATTTTTACATTAGTATAAGTAGTAAGATAAGCAATTCTATAAAATCTTAAATATTACACTTACAAAAATTGAAACAAAAATACTGAAACACTGACAAAAAAAGCGAAGCTTTTTTTGTCAGGTTAACATTTTTATCTCAATTTTCGTCTGTGTTTGCTTTTTTTTCTAAACTTTACTGATTATTGTTAATAAAAATCTGATGGAAAGGCACAATTTGTAAAGAAGCACCTTTCTTAAGGATTCTTTTCTATAAAAACTCTAAATAGATTTTATCAATAAGAAACAGGGTTTAAAACAAAAAAAGCCTGACAAAAAATGCTTAACAAAAAAAGCTTAACAAAAAAAGCTTCGCATTTTTTGTCAGGCTTTTTTTGTCAGGCTTTTTTTGTTAAGCATTTTTTGTCAGGTTAAAAATAAAAAAAAATAAGAATTTAAAATTTAGTTGAAAGTCTATTTAAGAATGTTAGAGACAACGCCTGCTCCAACAGTTCTACCACCCTCACGAATAGCAAACCTCATTCCTTTTTCAATTGCAATTGGTTGAATTAACTCAACTACCATTTTAATGCGGTCACCGGGCATTACCATTTGTGTTGCACTATCATCATCTGCACGAAAAGATTCAATTTTTCCTGTTACATCAGTAGTTCGAACATAAAATTGTGGTCTGTAGCCAGGAAAAAAGGGAGTATGACGTCCTCCTTCTTCTTTGTCCAAAACATAAACTTGAGATTCGAATTTTGTATGTGGAGTAATAGTTCCTGGTTTTGCTAAAACCATTCCTCGTTCAATATCAGCTTTTTGAATACCACGAAGTAAAACACCTACATTATCACCAGCAACACTTTGTTCTAAAGTTTTTTGAAACATTTCTAATCCAGTTACTGTAGTGGTTCGAGTATTTTTCAAACCAACAAGCTCAATAGATTCACCTACCTTAACAGCCCCTCGTTCAACTCGACCTGTTGCCACTGTACCACGACCAGTAATAGAGAAAACGTCTTCAACAGCCATTAAAAAAGCTTTATCAGTATCTCTTTCTGGAGTAGGTATGTAAGTATCCACTTTTTCCATCAGTTCAAAAATTTTGTCAACCCATTTGTTATCACCACGTGATAATTCTGGATTTTCAGCAAGAGCCTCTAAAGCTAATAATGCAGAACCAGAAACTACTGGGATATCGTCACCAGGAAATTCATATTTGCTTAAAGTATCACGAACTTCTAATTCAACCAATTCTAATAATTCTTCATCATCCACTTGATCTTCTTTATTTAAAAACACAACAATATTAGGAACACCTACCTGTTTTGCTAGTAACATGTGTTCTTTAGTTTGTGGCATTGGTCCATCAGCACCAGAAACTACAAGAATAGCTCCATCCATTTGTGCAGCCCCTGTAATCATATTTTTTACATAATCAGCATGACCGGGACAATCAACGTGTGCATAATGACGATTATCAGTTTCATACTCTACATGGGCTGTATTTATTGTAATACCCCGAGCTTTTTCTTCCGGTGCTGAATCAATATCATCATATTTTCTCGCTTTCCCTTTGCCACCAGCAGCTAAAGCCATAGTAATAGCTGCAGTTAAAGTTGTTTTTCCATGGTCTACGTGACCAATTGTTCCAATATTTACATGAGGTTTTTTACGTTCAAATTTTTCACGTGCCATAAAGTAATAATTCCTTTTTAATTAAAAAGTATAATCTTAAAATTATTTGATTTTGATTTAAGCCTTCAGACAAAACAATTATTTTGTTATCCATTCAGAACAAAGTAAAAATCGGCCCAAACAAGAACTTCATTTGAAACAAAAAAAGCCTGACAAAAAATGCAAACCATTTGAAAGACTGACAAAAAATG
>JAABUQ010002667.1_pt1 | contig 34775 bp, 23 predicted proteins | sample 5560001 | NCBI WGS metagenome assembly JAABUQ01 (sample SAMN10711888, study PRJNA513371) | rock metagenome | isolation source: Antarctica rocks | place: Antarctica: Victoria Land, Finger Mt nord | collected 2015-12-18
GCCCCCCTCAAAACCCCTACTTCCCCGCCCCCTTCGTCCAACTCTGCCACATCCCCCCCAAAAACCCCGGCGGCTTGGATTGCTCCGCGAAGCTCGCCTTCCGTGCCGCGGCGCCCGCATCGATTGATGACCGCTTCTGGCTGTGCAGGCCCGCGAACTTTTGGCCGTTGGACCCCGAGGACTGTGTCACACGTGGAAGTTAGTCATGGAGTGGTCCTGATGAGGGGGGTTTGTGAGGGGAGGGTTGGAATGTGAAGGGAGAGGGTGGGGGGTGTGGTGATGGAGACTAGTTCTATCAAGGTGTCGAAGGGGAATGGACTCACGCGTCGACGGTCGCTCGCTGCGCCGCTGGTGGCCATGGCGCCGATGACGCCTTTGCCGTCGGCCTTGTTGGAGGACATGGTTTGGATTGGGCTTTTGGCGGGGGGTGGAGACGAGGTGGAGGGCTCAATGTGGTGGCGGGTGGCTAGGATGGGGGAGCGATTCGACATTCGAGACGGATTAGATGCTGGTTAGAATACGTGGATTGGTTTGGTGCAAGGGCTGTGGATGGGTTGGTGAGGCTGGAGGTTGCAGGGTGTGTAGTGGTAGATGGGTGAGGATGAGAGAGGAGGAGTGGGGGTAGGAAGTGGTGAAGTAAGGAGAATAAATAAGGTATGAATGTATACACAGTAGATGGCTGCACCCAACATACCTCCAACCCTTCACAAATCGTCCAAGCAACAAAGCTGGGATCATGATCAACCACGTCATGAGACTTGCGTCCAAGATCGAAGATCGAGGAGAAGGCACAATGGAAATTAATCGAACCCCACCATTAGCCGAGTATCAAGGCCTTGTTTCGCGTGGTGGGGCAGGTGGAAAATAACCCCGCATTCCACCCATTGGGCGATGGAAAAACATCAACGCCGGATATGTGCGAAAAGAAGGTCACGCGAGCACTGTTAATAAATAGGTGGTTTGGTGGTCGGTCCGTACATTCGGATCGTTTCAAAAGGTATAGCGATGCGAGAAGCGCTCCCTCCTTCCAATTGACCAAAAGCCTTTCCATCATGCCTCTACCTCCTGCAGAGGGTCTCCTCCGGCGGTGCAGGTGCTGTGCTCTACTTGACGATCCGACAAACCAAGTCTTGCCCATCGACCGAGTCCCCTTCTTTGACAAGCAGGCCGCCAACTTTGCCCGAGTGAGGGGCACTGATGACCATTTCCTGTCCCCAAACATCAGCGTGACATCCAACAAGACATCACTCCTTCGATAGGAAAGAAGTGGACTCACCATCTTCATAGCGCTCAACACCGCAATCGGATCCCCCTTCTTCACCTCCCCGCCGTCATGCACCCTCACCTCCACCACGACCCCGCTCATCGGCGCCCCAACCTGGCTGCTATCGCTACTATCCGCCTTCGGCCGACTCACATTCTCCACTGCTGCGTTCTTGTCATCCACTGTTACTTGTCTGACCTCCCCGTTCATTTCATAGAAAACTTCTCTCTGTCCCGTAGTATCTGACAGCGGGCCGATAGCCAGCAGTTTCAGAATGAGCACTTTCCCTTTCTCGAGCTCGACGTGGAACTCTTCGCCGACTGCTGGTGCAGCGAGGAAATAGCGTGTGGGAAGCACGCTGAGGTCGCCGTATTTGGCCACGAATTTGCGGTAGTCTTCGAACACTTTGGGGTACATGGCGTAGGAAGCGACATCGCACTCTGAGGCGCTGCCAAACTTCTTATTGATATCCTTCTTGATCTTCGCCAAGTCCATCGGCTCGAGCGTAAGACCGGGTCGTTTATCCAGCTTGCGACGGCCGCGAAGAGCGTCTGATCGGAGGGGTTCCGGGAAACCGCCGTAGGGTTGGCCCATGAGGCCTTCGAAGAATTCGAGGACCGAGCCGGGGAAGTCAAGTTCTTTGGCTTTCTTCTGGACGTCGTCGAAGGAGAGTTTGTTAGAGACCATGAATTGAGCCAGGTCGCCGACCACCTTGGAGGTGGGCGTTACTTTGACAATGTCGCCAAGGAGGTCGTTCGCTTGTTCGTACGCTTTCTTGGTATGTGCCCATTGCTCACCTAGACCTAGTTGTGAGGCTTGGAATATCAAATTGGTTAGCTGACCACCTGGAATTTCGTGCTCGTAGACTTCAGGATCTGGTCCTGTCAAACCAGCTTCGAATGGCGAATAAAGCAAACGTAGTTGAGCCCAGTAGCCGTCGATGTGACGGACATGTTCTCCGTTCAAACCAGGCTCCAGACCTGTTCCTTCTAGAGATGCCAATAAAGCACCAACGCTAGGCTGAGATGTCATACCAGACATACTATCAGTGGCAGTATCAACCGCATCAGCCCCTGCGTTTGCACACGCGACATAAGTCGCGACACCGGTTCCAGCGGAGTCATGCGTATGCACATGGATCGGAATATCAGGATACTTCTTGCGGATAGAGCCAATTAGCATTGTAGCGGCCTTCGGCTTCAGCACGCCAGCCATATCCTTGATACCTATGACATGAGTACCGATCTTCACAATCTTCTCGACTAAACACATGTAGTAATCAAGATTGTACTTCTTATGCGGGTTCAGCATATCACCACTGTAGCATACAGTCGCCTCCACCACACCTCCAGCTTTCTGCACAGCCTTGATGCCGACCTCGAGTTGATCGATATCGTTGAGAGCATCGAAGATTCTGAAAACGTCGACACCATACCTCTTAGCCTGTTCGCAAAAATGATAGATAGCGTTGTCAGGCAGCGATGAGTATGCAACACCATTGGCACCTCGGAGTAGCATCTGAAAAGGAATGTTAGGAATGGCCCGCCGCATCTTTCGCAATCTGTCCCACGGATCTTCATAGAGGAAGCGCATGGCAACATCAAAGGTAGCTCCACCCCAGCACTCCAGACTGTACGCATTGCTATACGCGTGACTTGTTTCTCTGGCAATGTTGAGAAGATCTACTGTACGAACTCTCGTGGCAAGTAAAGACTGGTGAGCGTCTCTCCATGTAGTATCCATGAGCAGACACCCCTTGTTTGCGCGAACAGCCTTGGCATATGCAGCAGGACCCTCCTTGTCGATGATGTATTTCCAGCCTGTGGTACATGGCTTGCCAGTATCCAAATGTTTACCTTCGCTATCATGTAATTGAGGCATGATAACCTCGCCCTTGAATTTTGGCTCGCCAATCTGGCCTTTGATGCTGCTGCCGTTGACAGCAACATCTCCGAGATACGCGAGCAGCTTTTGTGCTCGGTTTTGACTTCCCACCAGAGCAAATAGCTCTGGGGTATCATCGATGAAGGTGGTCCAGCAAGTTCCTTCAATGAATGTAGGATGTGTGAGTAAAGACCCTAGAAAAGGGATGTTGGTCTTAACGCCACGAATACGGAATTCAACAAGGGCTCGAAGCATTTTTCGGCGAACAATCTCGTATGTCGATGCGAGACACGTGCACTTGACTAGCATAGAGTCGTAATGAGGTGTGACGATAGCTCCAGCAAAGCCATTACCACCATCCAAACGCACACCGTTGCCGCCAGCGGAACGGTAGACCTCAATCTTGCCAGTATCGGGGGAAAAGCCATTTGCCGGATCTTCAGTGGTAATGCGACATTGGATAGCAAAGCCACGGGTCGAAATTCTATCCTGCGTCAAACCAAGCTGTTGTAATGTGGCACCAGCAGCGATCTGGATTTGCGCGGCAACAACATCGATGCCCGTAATTTCCTCCGTAATGGTGTGCTCCACCTGGATACGAGGATTGATCTCAATGAAGTAATGTCTATTTTGCTGATCCACGAGGAACTCTGCCGTGCCAGCATTGCGATAATTGACTGATCTTGCCAGCTTGACCGCATCTTCCAGGATCTTGTCTCGCACCTCAATGGGCAGATTTTTCGCCGGAGCCAGCTCCACAACTTTCTGGTGCCGTCTCTGAACACTGCAATCTCGCTCGTAGAGATGTACGACGTTTCCGGTGTTGTCGCCAAGGAGTTGTACCTCGATATGCTTTGGCCGGTCTAAGAATCTCTCAACAAAAACTGTTCCATTTCCAAAGGCAGCCTTCGCCTCGGAAGTTGCTCGTTCGAACGATTCCTTGAGGCTTTCCTGATCTCGGACAACTCTCATACCACGCCCACCACCACCAAAAGCAGCCTTGATGATAATCGGAAACCCGTGCTCGTCTATGAAAGACTTGACATCCTCGAACTTTTCCACCGGACCTGGGGTCCCGGGAACGACAGGCACATTTGATTTCATAGCCAGATCACGAGCAGAGACCTTGTCGCCCAGCTTGTTGACAGTCTCCGGCGTCGGCCCCACCCAGATCAGGCCAGCCTCCTCAACCTTTCTAGCAAAGTCTTCATTCTCAGACAGAAAGCCATAGCCCGGGTGAATCATGTTAACACCATGTTCCTTAGCAATCTTGATGATCTCATCCCCAGCCAGATATGCGCCCACGGGGGTGAATTGACCACGCTTGCCGATAACATACGCCTCGTCGGCCTTTTGTCTGTGCATGCTGAGTCGATCTTCATAGCTGAAGACTGCGACTGTCTGAAGGGACAGCTCATGTGCTGTACGGAAGATCTGGAGCTGTCAGGTCTTGCGCTCCTCGGGGGATAGGCAGCGTGCACGCACTCGAATGGGAATTTCTCCTCGATTAGCTACGAGGAGCTTCTTCAACTCCATGATGGTACTGTTGGCCCGCATTCTCTGGTGTATCGTATGGTCCTTGCCAGAATGGCCTTCGTCAAAGACCTCGGCGTACTTGTCTTCTTCATGGTCGTGGGCCATGATGGAGCGAGCTGCTGAGCTCCTGCGGGGCGGTCAAATGGGAAGGCGCGTTGTATGCTGTAGGATGGCCAATTGGCGGTCGAGGGATGTAGGAAAACGGCAGAAGCTGTAGGACGGGCGATAGCAATAAAGTGCAAATAGAAATAGGTGCAAAAAGACTAGAGGTGTGAGTGGAGATGTTGTGTGGGAAGTTTATATTATCAGACAGCGATGTGGTGGGGCTGGTGGGGCTCGCGCTGTCAACAGAAAAACGGTCCCTGGGGCCGGACTCAGACCGGGGAGCAACAAGGGCTGAGATGTCAGCAATGTGCAGATTAAAGGTACGAGCGTACTAGGCGTGAGAGGGTACGACGACGGCTTGGAGTCTACTATATGGACTAGAAAGAAAGTAGAGGATGTGAGGACCTAATTGCAACTGGGAATTTCCACGATTCTCGGTTTCAATTAGGTTCCTCCATCACCTATCAAAATACACAGGTAGAAGCTTCCTACTAAAAGCTATAGCGAGGCTTGCAAGATCACTAATCACGCTTGAGCTGATCCCCCTACTTGCCTCCCCACGCTCCACCAAATCACTTCAATCGCTCCAATTTCTTTGTTCGCGTTCAATGCAATGACGCCACCGACTCCATTGCATGGAGCGCCGTTGGAATATCCTACCAACGGGCAACTGACCGAGACTCAGAAGGCGCGGTATCCTGTGGGCTGAGGCGTGATGCCGTTGGTCTGTGAGTATGGTGCCGACATCGAACCACTTCCGCCTTGGGTCAACATCAGTCGCGAGCCGCCCAGGATTGGCGTGTTGTCTTCCTCCTTCTGTGTTTTCACCTTGCGCGCCTTGCGCTCTTCGTTGTCCTTCTTCAGTGTCTCGATAGTGGATGCTTGCTGGCTCATGTAATTGATCATGAAGGGCACGCTGAAGTCGGTAAGACCATAACGCCATGATAACTCCATCACTGTGTTAAGCCGGACGAGGTCGTAGCAGGCATAGAGCATGCCAACGTAGCACTCGCGGCTCCCAATGTCAACAAACTGCAAAGGTTAGCGACTGAACACAGAAAGCGATAACACTACTAAACTTACGTAGCGAAGTAGATCCTCAACAACGTCGCCCTTGGCGGAGATGGCAGCTGTCTCAATTGCGTCCTTGAACAGCTTGTCCTGTTTCGACAAGGCAATCGACTTCTCCCATCGCTTGTTCTTACGGTAGATACTGGCCGCAATCTGTCGGAAGAAAACAAGCTCATGCTTCTCAAGCTTAGACGCAACATCCACGGGATCATAGTTGTCATAATTCTCTACCGAGTCTCGGAGCGTCTTGTAGTCCTCCTCCTCGATCAGCAGATCGTTGATGGCGTCATTGACAGACCGCTTGTTCTGGGTTTGGACATTGAGGAGGAACGGCTTGATGAGTGGAAGGTCGTCGGACTTGGAAAACAATTTGACGACGCGGTTCACATCGATGCGAGCAGTCAAAGCTTGGAGCAAGTCCGTAAGCAGCGAAGGCTGCTGTTCTCGGTAGAAACTCAAAGACTTGTAGTAGATCTCCAAATTGGCGACCTTCACGACAATATCCTTGAAAGAGTGGTGCTCCCAAGCGTCCGCCGCACGCTCGATCATGGCCAGGGCAGCATTATCCCATTCGTCATAGTGGCAATAGAGGAAGATGAGTTCGGGCCACAAGTGTGCTTCCTCACAGGCTCGGATCATCTTTGGAATGTTAATACGAGACCAGAAAAGCTTGAGATGCTCCATAGTGCGCTCGGGGTGAAACTTGGACAAGGCAATACCCAATTCTGTGAACATGCCCATATGAGCACGCTCAAGACCAAGGCCAGCTTCGAGAAGGGAGATGAGCTCGTCAAAGTAGCCGTTACGTTCGTATTGTCGGACGAGGTCTTGTAGCTCTTCTGCATGCACGATGAGGTTGAGACCACAGATCTGAGCCAATCGGAATTCCTTCTTGCCAACGCAAGCTTCGTTGACTTGTTTCCAGACCTTGACACTGTTGGCTTTTCGCGCACATTCCACTGCCGCTTGATAGTCCTCTAAATGGACAAGTGTTGTGGCAAGCTTGGCCCAATTCGATATGCTGCTGAAGAAGATTTTGGCCGCCTGGTGGTAGCCCTCTGCGTAAGCCTTGTCACCGGAGGCCTCGACATCAGCGACGTTGCTTGCATGTAAGAAGTCTTCAAGCTCGCTAAGCTGGTCGAGACGAGCATAGCAGAAGGCAAGAGCAGTATCAATAGCTGGCTCTCGCTGTGTCTTGCGGCACATACGCAGATACTTGACCAATTCCTCGTCTTTGCCGGCATGCGTTGCAATGTCAATGACCTCGTTGTGGTTGATTGGATCATCAGCACGAATGTAAGATCCGATGGCATCACCAACTCGAAGGCCGTCTAATTGGGCCTTGGCTACCTTGCTCCAGACCTCGGGAAGCTCGACACGCTCGGCATACTCTTGAGCGCGGTCGATGCTGACAACGTGCTCGACAAGGACATTAGTAGCTGCAGTGTGATTGTCTGCTTTCTTATATATCTCGAAAGCTTCTTCAAAGAGTCCTTGCTGTATACAGACGTTAGCGATCTCGTCGCCATCGTAAGCAGAAAGCTGGTGGATGTAGTCCATCAAGCGACTTTTGTCAGCCTTGGCTGCTGTAAGCATAAGAAGGTTCTGTAGGCTACCGCTGTCGCTGAAAGGGGAGGGTTCAAGGATTATCTTCTCCAGCAGCTCAATAAGCTCTGCGGGTAGATCGGCGTCTAGGAACGATTTGACGGCAATTGAGACCTTGTTGGGCTCTGTTGACTCTGGCACAGCAGTAGAGATTACTTGGTCAACAAGTGAGCGTCGGTGGATGTTGTTTCCATTTAGTACAAAGGTCCAAATCTCAGGGTCGGCACGCTCCAACAGATATCGAGCTTGTGCCTTGTACATGCTGTTCTCGTTCGTGATATTAATGAGCTCGAGGTCATTCTGACCTTTGCGGTAAGCGATGTACGCAAGATTGGGGTCACGCTTCTCGCAGTACTTTCCAACAACGAGCGGGTCGTACATGTCGTTCTCCTTCAAGAACTTCTCGGGATTGTTGTTGCTGTCGATGTAGATCTTGGCAAGAGCGTTGTAGACCGCCTGTTGCTGGTTGCCGCTCGCAAGTGTTGCTTCAAGAAAAGGTAGGAGAATTTTGAGACGATTTCGGGACTCAACCTCGGAGACAAGGTCATTGATAGGAATGGAGGTTGGATCTACGGACTGGAGGAGGTTCTTGATTATAGACTCGTCACAGTCAACGTCAAGAAGTGCTCCAATGACAAAAGGTGTCCTCGCCGGGTTGACGCGTTGTACGTAGACTTCAATCGACTTGAATTGCTGATTCTGGTAGAGGTAGAGCACCAAATCGTGAATGAAGTTGAACCGATCGCAGACGATGATGAGTGGTAACTGCTCGGTCAACCGAGCTTCTTTCAAGAAGTTCTTGACCTTTTCTGCGTTGTAGAAGTTGTTATCTCGGCAGATACGCTCGACTTCGGTGATGTTGTTCGTTGCAGTCGCTGCCTCAATGTATTTAAACACGACCTCAGGATTCTCGCTCAGATTCACGATACTTCCCAAGTAGTGGTATAAGCCCTCGGCAGTACGATACTTCTCTAGGAGATCGATCAAACGAGCGGGGCCCAGGAGGTCGGAATATTTGGTAGCAATTTGAACAACAGCTGCTAGGTTCTGGCGGATATTAGCCTTCAGCATCTCATTCAAGCAGTCTAGAGACTGATCCAACGACATCCGGCCGAAGTAGTTGACCAGCCAATCGATCTGGAACTTGTCGGTGTGAACAATAATCCTCTTGATCACAGCAGTGTCTTCCGTATTCTCCAACGCGCGATTGTACAGCTGAGCATTTTCGCAAAGCTTCGAGATTCTGACTTTGTCGTAGTAGGAGAACATCTCATTCCCAAGAATAGCATCCGCAACCTGAGGAGCACTGATGAGATTGATCTCCAAGAGTCTTGTTTGTAGGTAGCCTTGCTCGGGCTTGTTGGCTTTGAGTGCATCGAGGAGGAACGCTGTTGTCTGCTGGTAGAGATTCTGCGATTGGAATACATCGACCACACGATCCAAATCGACCAGAGACCCACTTTCATTATTCGCAAGCTGGATGGCAAATTCAGCGCCTTTCTCGGGATTAGTCGTAACAATGTGTCGAATGAGTTGTGAGAAGTCTGCTTGGTATCCAGTTTGCTGGCAGTACGGAAGGATCTTCTCAATTTGGCCTGTTGCAGCCAGACCCGCAACAACTTTGTTCGGAACGTTTGCTCGCAAGTAGATCGTCAGGGCCAGCTGTGCGTCATATGGTTGAGCCAGATCTCCCAACTCTTCCGAGCATTCGATTTTATTTTCACCCAGCCACTTTTCAATCAAATGTTTCTTTTGTTGTGAAAGCACGAGGCGGCCCAGCTCTATGCTCTCTAGTCGATTGAGCGAACCTTTGTCAAGCAGTATGCCAAAGTACTGTAGAAGAGGTGTGAGTGGAGTTCCTTGCGATGGCAGTGCTTGGAACCTCTGAATTGTGCTGGGTGTACGAAGGAATCCGCGAGGCGAGTTTGCAGCAATTTTTGAGGCTTCTTGATACTGTCCGGATGAAAGAAGGGATTCGAATTGCTGCGCGTAGAGGTTGTCTGCGCCGGGAAGTCCAGCACGTGAGGCCATCTTGAGAGCAAGCTGACCGTTGGCGGGATTCTGGAGAAGGTATGGTATTATTGTATTATCGTCGACGCTGACTGAGAGCACTTGGCCCTTGCGGTTGACGCCGACGATTCCTGATGAGTCCGAGTCGGACGCAGTTGTGAAGATCGTGTCGCTGGAGATCCGATTCATAAAGATACACGTTGCGGTTTCCAGATCGTAAAGATGGATAAAGCCGTACTTAGTGACCATGTAGATAACACTGTATTTCTGCGAGACTTGCATGGCAACTGGGAAATCGTTGACTGCCTCTGCTGGAAAGTAGACGTCTACAGCCTTCTTTGGGAAGACTGGGTTCGCTGCGCTATGATCGATTTCCACAACATGAAGCTTGGCGGAGGCTGCGGTTCGCACGGCGAATGTGAAGACTCTCGTATCCTCTGGTGCTCCCTCCAAGCGCAGTGTGCCAAAAGCCGCAGCATGAGCCTCAATCGCTTGGCTGATCCCACGCTCTCTCGAGTACAATTGCATCTGACCAACGACACGACCCTCTCGCTGGGTGATGCCAACTACAGACATCCACTTGTCGTCTTCATTGACGCGGTAGTTGATGATTTGGCAGCCCTGCAGATTGAATGTCAACAATGCTGGATGCTGTGCAGGGTGTGACCTACCACAAGGTTGGCGTTCCGCTCAAAGACCTTGACTGGAGCAATTTGGGCGGCGTCATAGACGTTCCAGTGGTATACTGAAGTATCTGTGACCAATCCTAAGCTGTTTTCGCTTGTCCACTTCCAGAACACAACATCTTCCGACATCGTATTGGACTTCAGCTTTTGCTTCTGAGCTAAGTCGAAGATCTGCAATGTTCGTGATTGTGCTTTGAGGGCGATGACCTGCTTGTTCCAGTGCATGATAGCACTATCAGCTTTAATAGGTCGCTTGGTGATCTCATTGTTGTTCTTGAGGTCGATGATGATGACTTCAGGGCTGCCGGAGCCTTGAGGGCTTTCTTGCCGTACGCAAACATAGTGGTCTGATTCTAGGGTCTAGGGGACAATCAGCGCAACTCGTTTAAGCAATTGTAGGGGCATGTTTACACAAGAATTGAATCCTATTGATTTGGGCTTTTCGATGTCAGTAGATCTCAGCTGAAGCTGGTGTGCAAACTAGGCAAACATACGTCGATCCCATGTTGCGTCAACTAAAGGAGGAATTGAATTAGCTGATGCTCTGAGAGCGTATGATATCACCTCATCCAATAGCAAGCATACCTGAAGAAGCTCAGTGAAGCGTATGGGAAGGGCAGAGGCCGTCATGGTCGAGGTGCCCTGCCTATTCGAGGGGGCTCATGAACCTGGTTCACTGTACTGCTGGAGACCCAGGAAGATGAGGGTGTCACTGCTTCTGCTTCAAAAGAGTGACTGCGCGATTAAGAAGATGTAAGGTATGGAGGAGGAACAAACGTGAGAAGTTGATGAGGTTGATTGAAGATGTTGACATGGACTTTGTAGAGCTCGCCCCTAAAATTATCGGGATAGATCCCGTATATTAGACTAAATTGGGCTTAGTGCTATAAAAATAGGCGGCTGAAAGGCAAGTGTCGCACCGACCCTCGGATCCGCAACATCACACTCGCAAATATTCCTATTTCGAAGGTAGGATGGCCAAGAGCCCCTCCACAGCAGATCAATCGGCATCTGAGCATTGCAGCTATGGAATCTATGGTATCTCTTTGCGCCTTTGGAAAGTATAAACCGTCTATTGGCATCACTCATCCGATCTCATGAACAGCCCATTTCCTTTGGTATGTAATTGAACCCTAGTGGTGGAAGAGCCGTATGCTCTGTTCCACCAAGAAGATTCCTTCTTTCTCACAGGTCTCTGCCACCGCTTGGTCGGCTTGACTCCCTGTTGGGGCGGCGATGTACTTTACGCCAGATCGTTTGGCTCTGTAGACATTGTCCGTGAAAGGAAACTGTGAGATGGGGTTAGCTTCAACTATGGAGACATGGGTGAAAAGCAACGTACAAACGCATCACTGGACAGTGCAACATCACTCATCTTTTTCATATGTTCCATTCTCTCATGGGCAGTGAACGGTTCAGGCACCTCCTCGAAAAGGTTCTCGAATTGTTCCTTCTCGATTCCATCTACTGGGACCCGGGAGCTGCAGAGAAGGTCTATGCCGTTGGCCTTGTCCGCTCTCTTGATCCCCTTCTTCCACTTCAAACTTGATATCCGCTCATGGTGTCTTATCCACCAGTTGTCAGCTTTGTCGCCTGCCAAGCGTGTGCAATGTATTCTCGACTGCTGGCCGGCGCCGAGACCGATGACTTGGCCATTGCGAGCATAGCAGACCGAGTTGGACTGTGTGTATTTGAGTGCAATGGTTGCGACTGTAAGATCTCGAAGCGCGAACTCAGGGGGTGTGGAGCCCTTAGGCGTGATGACAGTTTCGAATGTTTCCTTGGCGATGATTTGAACGTCGTTTCTGTGCTGTTGCAGTTGAATACCATAGACGCTTCTTGTCTCGATCAGTGGAGGCTCGTACGCCTCGTCGATCTGCAGGATCATGTATTTCCCACCCTTCTTCTTTGATAAAATATCTAGCGCTCCTTTCGAGTATGCGGGGGCAATAATCCCGTCCGAGACTTCTCGGGATATTATCTTTGCAGTGAGCACATCCACCTCGTCCGACAAAGCAATGATATCTCCATAGCTTGACACCCGATCTGCGCCGCGAGCACGAGCGTATGCCATAGCCAGACCAGACTCTTCAATGCCCTCAATGTCATCAACCATGCAGACTCGCTTGTCCTCTTTCGACATCGCAACACCCACTGCAGCTCCAGCAGGGCTGACATGCTTGAAGCTCGCAGCTGCCGGGAGACCCAATGCCCTCTTCAACTCCTTGACTAGCGGCCATGCATTCAGTGCATCCAGCAAGTTGATATATCCCGGAGCTCCACACAGGACTTTGAACGGCAATTTGCCATCTCTGAGGAAGGCCGAAGCCGGCTTCTGGTGCGGATTAGCTCCGTATCGGAGCGAGAGCTGCTGCGACCCATCTCCAGCATACTTCTTCCGGAAGAAATCCGCAATAGCATTATCGTAATCTGCCGTATGCTCAAACGCCTTCAGCGCATTCAACTGCCGCCTTCTGTCCGTGATCTCCCCCTTACTCAGCTCTTGCAAGAACTGAGGATAGTCCTCCGGGTCCGAGAGGATTGTGACTCTTGAGTGGTTCTTCGCTGCTGCTCGGAGTAGGGTGACGCCTCCAATGTCAATCTCCTCGACAGCCTCGGGTATCGTGACGTTTATTTTTGCAATCGTTTCTTTGAAAGGGTAGAGGTTGCAGACCACGTAATCGACTTTCTGGATGTTGTTCTCCGCGAGGTCTTTTTCGTCGGACTCTAGGTCTCGCGCTAGGATTCCTGCGTGGACTGCGGGATGGAGTGTTTTCACACGACCGGAGAGCATCTCGGGGGCTTTGGTGATGGCGGAGATGTCTCTGTTCGGTAGGCTCTCAGCTTGGCGTCTCTTACTTCCCCTTTGTTTACATTTAAGCACTCACTCCACTTGAAATCCCGCTTCCCGAATCAACTTTGCAGTCCCCCCAGAACCCAGAAGCCGCACATCATTCTTGATGAGCCCTTTCGCGAGGTCGAGAAGACCCTGCTTGTTGTAGACACTCAGAATCGCTTCAGCGCGTGCATTCATAGATCAGCGGGTTGGCCGGAGGGAAAGCATGGGGTGTGCTCACCTGTCTTTTGTGGGGCCATAGTTACTGATATCCAAGTATATCAGACTCACAGGGTTACTGAGAGTAAAGAAAGCTGTTGCAGAGAGGCATCTGCTGAATCTCGCACACAAACACCGTCTCCAACATCGAAAGTACAAGTCCCCGCAATTGAGGACCGTGGGTCCTCGGACCTTCTCCGAGCCCTCGGTTACCTACCAAGCTAAATCCCAAAATAGATTACACCTAACTTTAGCGCCGTCTTGCAAATTCAATATCCAAGCCCACCTCTCACTTCTACAGAATTTTCTACTACATGAACAACGCAAAACATCAACATTCTCCATAAAAGCATTCCGATGAGGGGATCCGCAGACCTAGGTTTGTGCGACCAGCCTCCATGAAATCTGGATATCGTCCGTGAGAATGGAGAGGAAGCATATGGTGCTGGTCTTGGGTGCGGCGTCTTCCTTGTTTCGGCTTTTGCTGAGAAGTGGGAGGGGCTGCAATGACTGGTTCTACAAATTTCCCTTCTGATTTGACCTGTACCTTGGACTGAGGTTGTGGGATCTGGCAGCGTTTAGGTATTACTGGTAGAATCTCCTTGAGGCTTGGCTATGTGACTTGACGCTTGTTTCAACCTCTTCGTGACATTTGAATGACATCCTATAATGTTGAAGTCACATATCCTAGTTCCCATTCTATTTCTGCGAGACACTCGGTCTCCTGTTTCCCACCCCCAGCGCCAATCTCCGCCCAATATTCCCAAAACAAACGCTACTGCAGAAAAGCACGCTCGATATCCATGTCATAACACCGATGCTCTCATTAGTGATTAGACCCCCGTTCATCCCTTCAAAGGACACATTTCCCGTTCCCGCTCTCGGCGACGGAGTAGCTGGCGAAGGCACAATCCCAGGATTAACGCCAAAGGCGATCGCCGTTCCTGCAATACCTACAAGCGTAGAGAGGATGAAGCCCGGTTTTGAGCGGTCGACGAGGTACCAGAGCACTGGGTTGACGAGGGCGAGGGTCAGGGAAACTTGCAGCGTAGACTGCCAAGGGAGTCTGCGGATAGCAAATGCAATCCCAATGAATGCTCCAATGCTCCGGACAACAGGGTTCCAGTCCGCACCCAAGCCACTCCCGGATCGGGCATTCGGCCTCTCGTCCTCGTCACTGCCCCTTTTGGCTAAGTTCGACTCTTCGGACTCAGCGTTCGAGGCGAATACATCCTTGTCGATACCCAAGACCTCTTCCCAGAGAACGTCCACCCAGGGTAGCAATCCACCTAGCAGTACCCCAACACTTCCCCATCCTAGGAGATATCTCCATGACAAACCCCCACCGTGCAAACTTTCGATTCGTACCGGAGCCACTTGTTGGCTGTCATGCAATTGCGATATGACAAGCCCATACGCCACCCCGAAAAAGAAGAGTAAAACCGTCCGCACTCCTAGCGGTAAGAAGTAATCTTGCACACCATGTGGGTGCGGAGACGACCGTGATTTCCGTATTGCAGGACGTGTAATCGCCCCGCTCAAGTCCGGTCTTTTCTCATCGACACTTGTCCGGGGGAGAGGGGTTGCGGCGCCAGTACCACCCGATGGTGCAGAGGGGTCTGTTTCATATATGCCAAAAAGGGTAGACGATGTGAGATTTAGGACCGAACGTGTCCTGCTTGCGGGGGTGCCGTTATTTGTATCCGGTTCAAGTCGGGATGAATCGCTGGGTTGTCGAGAGGGGGTTGGGGGGGTTTGTGGAGTGGAGGAGTCGGTGGAGGCGGAAGTGGAGGGAATGTCGAAGCCTCGCCGAGGTCGAGGCTGGAGCATTGATGAGGCATCATCCGCCATGGTTGGCGTGATGGTTGGGGTTCTTTGGTGGGTGGCCTGGTTCTTATATCATGGGGGCGTTTGGCAAACTGTTGAGACGCAGGGAGGGTTTCAACGAAACAGGGTAAGGGTGTTATATTCACTAATATTAGAGTGACTCATAAGTTCAGGGTGATTGGGAATAGATCAATGAGGGTAACGACGCATGCATACGTACGAAACATAGAACAAGATGAAGAAGTCCGTGGTCCCACCTCTCTGGTGGAGCACTAGTTTATCGGCCGAGGCTCCATTGGGATCCTCCGCAAAAGGCTCCAATGCGATGAAACTTTCGCCATTCGTCGACGACATCTGCTACAATGCAATCGAAGATCCGATTCATGCATTGTTGAATACTAAAACTTAAGAGCCTCCTTTGTGCAAGATGCTATGTCTCCGCGCCCTTCGCACCTTGGCTCGCTCCACCGCCCCTCTTCCACACCCCAAGCTCCGTGTATCATCTTCTCTCCCCTCTAAAAGGTACAGACCCCCCCCAAACTGTCATACGACGACGCCCCTAACCGCATCCACAGATCCCTTACCATCCCATCCCTCCACCGGCCCACGCTCCCCACATCCCACAGTATACCCTCTTGCCCCTCATCAGCATCCCACCAACCGGCCCCTACGTTAGACCTCCTCCCACGCGTCTCAACCCACCCCTCGCTAGCGAACATCCAAATTCGCAATGGGCCTCGAGATACTTTCAATCCGAGCCATAGGGTGAGGAAAAGAAGGCACGGGTTTTTGTCAAGGAAGCGGACGAAAAAGGGGAGGCAGACGTTGAAGAGGAGGATGTTGAAGGGAAGGAGTACGTTGAGTCATTGAAGTTGAAGGAAGGGGACCTGTAGGTTCTTGAGTGAGGAAAGGGGATGGGGTTAGAAACGAGGGTTACGAGGGGCTGACTTGTTTCTGAGGGGTAGTGTATTGTGGTCTTTGATATGGAGTGGGAATTGGAAGGGAAATTCCTGCATTCATCGGTACGCGATCCATAACAACAGATAGCTAAGAAGACTTTTGAGAGCTCTCTAGCGCTTTCAAACAAACAGGACGCAGAACACTTGGCCGCCCACGGTATCTCGTAAAGTCATGTCCTATCAATTTTCCTCATCTTTCCTCGCACTGTTCTCGCCGTACTCATTATTATCGCCCTCGTCCTCTTCCAGCTGTTCCTCCTCCAGCTCCTCTTCATCTTCTTGCTCCTCGTCTTCCTCGTCATCTTCTTCATCTTCCCCGTTATCATCCCCATCCCCTACTTTCATTCCATAATCATCTTGGAAGAAAGTGAGCGGCTTGACCTTCGGCTTGAAGCCAAATTCTTCAAATCCCTTGACTAAATTCTCCGTCATAATCGGGGCGCAAGTCACAACTAGAACCGCTGTTTCTGGGCTAAACATTGGCAAGATAATCTGCTCCATCACTTTCTTGATCTCATCAACTGTGATCTTCCTGACTTTCTCCACAATTGACGACGGCCAATCCTTTGGCAGCCCTTTCACAACCTGCCTAACAAAACTGCTCTGTGCCGCGCTCGCCATAGTCGCCTCTCCATTCGCAAGGGCCAGAACAATAGAGCTGATGGCGCCTTCCAGGCCCAGCGGGGCGAAAGGGGTTTTGCCAGAGACGAAATCATCAACCACAGTCTTACTAGCACTAAAAGCCTTGAACGCATCTGGGGAGCGATAAATGTTTAAAGAAACTAAGCCGGAGGCTGTCATCTGGCGAATGCTTGTTCCATATGCTAAGCCAGTGCCACGAACAGCTGTCCACAATGGACCTTCCACTGCGTTGAGGTAAGATGCCGCAACCATCAGAGCTGGCAAGGACGGATCATCGTAGGTCGAAGGGCCTTTTGTGTCGACTCCAGCGAAGGAAGAGTCTATTGTCGGAAGTGAGATTATGTAGGCCGTGTCACCGGGCTTCTTGCCCAGTCCACTCAGACGAGAGTAATGAGTCTCAAGCGGATTGAGAGGCTTGCTGTTATCGAGTCCATCGGTGAGTATCGACCACGCGGAGACCGGCTTTCTAAGTTTCTCGACGTTGGCGATTGCAAGCACGCGGAAATTACTCGGCTGGCAAAGCGCAGCATTGATCTCTTTGAGCTGGTCGATGATTGCTTCAGGTTCTTTCTTGAGTGCCTTTCTGACCTGCTTAAGGTAGACTGCACGAACAAGCGTATTACGAGCGCGGCCAATAGATTCTGGCGCGGAGAGGATCATATCATCGACAGCGTTCATCATGTCGCTTCCACTTCGTTTCTCGTCCGGAATCTCTGCCAGCAGTCTTGTGAGTGTGCTTTCGATTCGCTCGAGATCGAATATCGAAGAGAACATCAAGTCCCTGAACCACCGAATTGCTGTTTCGTACTGTTCAACCTCAACCTGCATCTGCAAATGCAATGTTTCGGGGTTCCCCAGGTCGTGGCCGGATTCAATACTGTAACCCACGGTGTCTCTTTCCAGCTCCATGATGACCTGCTCGAATTCAAGCGTCTTGCCATCTCGGACCATGGGCAAGGTGAAGAAGTTCTCCAAGTAAACGGACAGCAACGGCCGAAGCTGGGAGGGAATCTCTTCAGTGCCTATGAGTATATGTATTGAGGCAAAGTTTGACTGGATGTGCTCGAAATGGATAAAAAGTGGTAGTTCACTTCTTTCTCTGTCCACGATTGTTTGAATAGGATTTTTAAGAGTGCCCATCTTCCGCGCAGCACCAGAACGTGCAGTCATGGTATCGATGAAGTGAATCGACTTTGTGCTAGGGACCTCGAATGGTTCAAGCAAGCCTTGGGGAATGTCTCTGTCGTTTTCTGCTTTCGCCTCTGCTAGCTTCTTATCAAGACGCTTCAGCCCTTCATCCCCCAGTTCTTTCTTACGCACTTCCACACGTGATTTCTCCTCTGACTTGAGCCTCTCAGAAAGTGCTGCAGAAGGCTTCCCGAGTATGGTCACATGATATGCTGCAGACAACCACAATCTTATCTTGTTTCTCCATTGTATATCGGTCCAAGTTTCGAGCATGTCATACAACTTTAGGCTTTCCAGATCTCTCTGCAGCGTTGACCCGTCCCGATTGCCGAAGAGAAAGTCCCTCAAAATTGGTTCAGTGAAGGCATTAGCCGTACTTTCAGCTTGAAATTTGATCTGACGCTTTTCCTTGCTGATGCAGTCTTTCAAATACTCCCAATCGAGAGGCTTGGACGCCGTCTCTTCGAGAACCTCAAAAAATCTTGCTTCAACTTGCTCCAACTTTTCGGTAGCAACACTGCTGATAGTGAATTGAATAAGGGTGTTGGGACGGAATTCCGTATTGTAATAGACTGCACTGGCTAAAGACTCCTTCTCGACAAGCGTATTGTCCAACACTGCGGCAGATGAGCCTGCGAGATACCTTACTAGAACTACAGCGCTGGCGCCTAGAACTCTGTTAGTAGGCAGATCCTGTGACACTCGAAGACTTTTGCAACACTTACATTCTACCGCATCTGTATGGTGAGGCCCGAAGAAGCTGATCAGTATCTCACCCATAGATTCGTCTTCTTCCGGGAACTCGACAGTCTCTACTGATGTCTTGCTCAAATACGGTGCCTGTTTTGATTCGAGCCAGGGTCGTTTAAACGGAATTTCAGGCTTGGGTATGTCGTCTAGGATGGTGTCCTCAAAATTGTCCACAATATCTAAGAGATTTGCATGGTCCACTGCACCTATCAGGATGAGACAAAGATTCTTTGGCTGGTACATGTCTTTGTGGAATTTACGGATACGACCAGCGGTCAGCACACGAAGCTGTTCCATCATACCCCCAGTCTCATATCTGAAGCCCACACCTTCTGGGTATAGCAGCCGCTTAGATTTGAGATCCATTAGTTCACCTTGATCATTTTGGACCCCTTGCATTTCCGAGTAGACGACACCAGCATCATTTCCCTCTCCGTCAACATGGTGGACCTCCGTATAACAGCCTGCATCTGTCAAAGTAGGAGCGATAACGTGTTCCAAATACACAGGAAGGATCTGCGCAAAGCCTTCCCACCCGGCCGTATCCAGAGTGTACGCTGTATGATCCGTAGCAGTCCAAGCATTGGTATTGGAATATGCTCTAGTTGCCAATTTGTCCAAGACTCCTTTGTATCGATAATTCTTCGAGCCCATGAAGCACAAATGCTCCAAAGTATGTGGGGCGCCGGAATCATCATGAATTTCCGTAGCCAATGAAAAATATCCATTGACCTTGGGGCCTGCTCGATCCACCACAACAATCCTCATGCCTGTTCTCAGAGACTCGTATTGCGTTAAAGTTGTGGGTGCATACTCGGTATCGAATCTTTGTATCTCTTTGAACCCAGGATGGGAGACTGGATTTACGAACGGCATGATGAGTGAGGAGAAATGCAAGGCCAAAGAATAGAATATGAGGAGGAAGACTCGAAAGACAGCGAGTTTGTTATTGGGAAGGCTAGGGTCTGTTCCCACGTTCAATAGGGGTGTTAGTCGATGATTATTGAAAGAAGAAAGGCTTGCAGTCATGAAATGGTCAGGTCAGGATGCCATGGTTCAGACTTTGAGATACAGTTGAAGCCACAGGCGAACTGTCTACTGGAGTTGTTAAATACTGAATACCACGAGAGTTCCAGGGGAAAAGCATCGTTCCTCGCCGTAACAGCGCATCTAGTGGATATTTTATGTAAGGCGGCTTCGGCGGAAAATATCTACCTAAGCGCAAAAATTCAGCTCTTGTATGAATCAGGCGGAATTGATTCCAATTTTCCGGGTTTTTGATTTATTTGCGCGCCGCCAGCATAAAGCAATCTCAGCTCTTGATGCCGTCAAACATTACTGCTCAGCAATATGGCCAAGCGGTTCTTGACCACGTTCAGACTGGTGCATACCCAGAGTCTGAGGAAGTCATCGCAAACGACTTGCCTCCCTCTGCATTGGCAGATGTCTCCAGCGTCATCCAGCGAGCTCGTAGTGATTTAAGGGTTGCCTGTCTCTCAGCAATGATTCTTCATGCATCGCTGATAGTTGTTGGTATAGGGCAATATCAAGGATATAAGCAGGGAATGTGCATCAGACATCGATGGGTGGATATCACAAGCGAAACAGCTGCGTCTTGATATTCAGAATGCCGAAGAGAGGAGCAGGGCCATCACAGAGCAAGCTCGACATGGAGAGCAACTGGAAGAGAAAGTTAAGGATGCTGCAAGTAAAGTGGATCTTCTGAACGTCGAGTTGGCTTTCAGCAAGAGCTTGGCAAATACGTCGGAGAGACTGCAAGGACTTTGGCAGACCCTGGACCAGATTCAACAAGCTTTACTGGACAATCAGTTTTTGGGTGCCGTGGATCTACTGATCGCCGTCGATGAACAATTTCCAGCTTCTTCTATATCTCGAAGTACAAGATTTACAGGTCTCTTCGAATCCAAAGCTTCAGATGCACGGACAGAAATCACTGGAAAACTGACAGACTGTTGGAAGGCACACATCCACGTCGAGACATCTGTGCCGAGTATTCAAATAAGGCGGCACGCTGATAGTAGGTTTTCATGCTTTTGACGGTTTGGCAAGACTGATGAGCATTCAGGTTCCCCTTCCGTTGACGTAGAAGCTGTCGTCGAGGCACTGAACAAGTTGGAGAAGCTCGACGAAGTCTTATTGCCTCTTTGTAGAGACCTTGAAATGCTCATACTGTTACCTCGTCTTCAAATATCACCCGCAGGTGACGCTGTTCATTTTGATATTCAAGATGACAAGATCCGGAGGCTTGGAATAACATCAGATCTCAGCGCCGAAAGCCTCTTTTCCGACTTGTGTTCTGTAATCCAATTCCTCCATTATCGATTGCCAAGCTCCGTCTTTGGACCATTAGGCGAGCAAATGATGCCACGCCTGATCGCAAGACTAATCTCCACCTGGCTTGCGTCAGCGGTACCTGAAAATCTGGATGGCATGGAAGGTTTCCAAGATACTCTATCACTTGTCAGAGGCTTTGCGGATGCTTTGCAGGCATACGGATGGCCAGGACATCGTGATCTGATGGATTGGATCAACGGCATACCCAATGCATGGATTAGAAAACGTCAAGAGATGTCGCTTGTCAAGGTCCGGAAACTACTATCAGAAGGAATTGGAAAGGCTGAGACGGTGGAGCGCGTAGAGACACAAACTCTCCCCAAAGATGATCAAGTTTTTGCGGAGAAAGGGGGTGGTGATGACTGGAACGCCGACTGGTCTGATGATGAGGGAGAGCATCATTTGGCGAAGCCGGAAATTTTAAAGACCACAAACAACAAAGAAGCAGGGGCCGAAAGAGAAGAAGAAGATGTCAGTGCGTGGGGACTCGATGAGGAAAAGGATGATGCGGAGTTCCAAGAAGAAAAGAAATCCATGGAAGCTGTGGCGGATGATGCAGATGCATGGGGTTGGGGCGATGAGAACCAAGAGGGTTCGCCGACGAGGCCTCCGCCAATTGCAAACGTCAGCCCCAAAAAATCAACAAGAAATGGGGTATCAGAGTCGTCCCCGCGAAAAGCCGATCAAGAAATCACCTTGAAGGAGACCTACAATATAACCTTATTGCCCAGAAAAATCCTTGAAATCATTCTGGAGATCATCACCGATTCTGGTACGCTCGAAAGCGCGGAACACCTTGAATCGCCTATCTCATCCGTTTCGCCAGCACTCCTCTCACTCCCTGGACTGATCCTAGCCATGTTTCGCGCCGGCTCTTCGAATGCTTACGCTCCGCATCCTAGTGGGAGCATGTTTCTCTACAACGACAGCCTATGGCTTTCGGAAAGTCTTCAAAACCTCCTATCCCAACAGCAACGAACTACCTCTTCCGGAAGACAAATCCCAAGTAGGACAGGCTTCAACCTGAACCTCACTCCTCCTTTTACATCACTCCAAAGCCACGGCAAACGCGCCTATGCCAAGGAAATGGAGTCTCAACGTACTATAATCATCGATCTACTTGACGGCGCCCAAGGCTTCATGCATTGTACAGAACATCCATTCAATCAAGAATGCGATATAGCCATTGCCTCCACGGTAGACCGACTCCGCCAACTACACAAATCATGGAAAGCCGTTCTCTCGCACTCAGCGTTGCTACAGAGCTTAGGCTCTTTACTATCCACGATCTGTTCCAAAATCATCGTCGACATTGAAGACATGTCCGACATCTCCGAGCCCGAGTCGCAGCAACTGACAACCTACTGCTCCCGCATCGTCACGTTGGAAGATCTCTTCATACCGGATTCTTCCGCCTTGCCTCCACAGAACGAGGAATCAGTGCCCCTGACAGCTGTCTACACGCCCGCCTGGCTTAAATTCCAATATCTCGCCAATATCCTTGAAAGCAGTCTCGTGGACATCAAATATTTGTGGACGGAAGGAGAACTGGGATTGGAGTTTGAGACGGAGGAGCTGGTGGATCTGGTGCTGGCGCTGTTTGCGGATAGTCCGCATCGGAGGACAGCTGTAGGGGAGATCAGGGCCGCCAGAAGGTGAGACGTTCTTTTACGACAGTGGAATGGCTACTTGTATACTAGCTTGGCAGAGCAACTGGAGGCGGCTTCCAGGTCCGCAAGGGCGAGGCGCCCTCCTCATGACCCATTTGAAGTATCAATCGGGGCTGTTGATGAACAATCATCGCATGTCCGCTATCGCCTGGGACTGAATGCTTTGAGATCTGTAAGCTGTAATAATAAAGATCTCATTACCACAAAGCATTCATAGCTTTCCAATGAAAGTTAGATGTGTGGGATTTCATCTATTTTGGGGTCAGGGTCAGCCCTATCAACGGTTTCCCACGTGAGTATCTCCGCTGACATCAATTGAGAACCGACTTCTGGTGCTTGGGATGTCTTTGGTCACGCAGCATTGTTTCACTAGAATCTAATACTCACAGGCAGGACATCCATAACGAAGAAGATCTGAACAACAGCACCATTACTATCTTCGTCTTGACCAGCTATCTCCCAACTTGCATAATAACGTCCTCGTCTGTACGAGACCGAATGACGCACTCCCTTGACATGGAACCCTATCGATAACTTCATCAGCGAGGCCAGCTGGCCTTCCTGTCACATGTCTCACAATGTCTGGCCAAATACACCCTTCTTCTCCTTCAGGGCCGCGCCCAGTCCCAACACCGTCCTCGAATCCCACCTCCCGGGGTAGATCCCCCGCTGGAGACTCTAACTCTCGTGCCACATCCATTGCCAGACTTGCTTCGCCCATTGCATCTGTGGCCAGTCAAGGTGGCCCACCAATACGTCAAGTTCCGACACCGAATCAACAAAATTCCGGAAACCGTACACCTCTTACTGGGGCAGAAGGCTCAGGTTCCTACTCTGGACCGGGGCAATCTGCGCTTGCGGCAGCCTTTCACGGATCACTTGGTGGAAGCCCACCAAGATTTGGAACTCCACCGATACGTCCTCTGTCCCCTGCCGCTGCGGGAAGTGCACTGCAAGGCAGCGGGCCCCACACTACCTACGGATCTTTTGACAGCAGGTCGGGACACCGGCAACGAGCTTCATCCAACGCTCCTATTGAGGACGCGAGAATCGTAAGACGACACCTCGTACAACCACACAACGTAGACGGTGCAGACGAAAGTAATGGGGAGACTTGCAACCCGAACGGACAAGACAAGCGGGGAACCGGCATGGATGATGACGAGTTCTCGAGTTTGAAACTCCAGGGCGGAGACATGACTCGTGAGGTCTATCGCTGGACTGAAGATGCGGAATCACCCATACAAGGAGGTCGTGGTAAACGCAGTAAGAGTTGGCATATATCTCGGCCTGAACCCGAAAGCGAGATACTCAATATCAATTCCATAAAGGTGCCTGGTGGCTTTAGACGGAACTATCTCCGCCGGCGAGCCCCCAGTCCTCCCCATTCCGGACGCGAAGGCGCTTCTAATGGATTAGACGATAACGAATGGCCTTTCTACTCTCCGTGGAGACAGAATTTCATCTCCAGAAACTTCATCGAATTTCTCACAGTGTATGGTCACTTCGCGGGAGAAGAGCTAGAAGACGACGATGATGATGGATATTTCACTTCTGTTCCACACGTGGACAACGGCTTTGAGCAAGGAGATAGTGACGATGACCGTGAGCCAATGGAGAGCAGCGCTCTGTTGACACCAGCAACGCCAGGACGGCGAAAACGAAAGACCAAAGAGCGGGGAACCCCAGGTTCCAACACCACAATGGGAGCAGCGCTACTCCTTCTCAAATCGTTTGTTGGGACGGGGGTACTGTTCTTACCACGGGCCTATCTAAATGGGGGTATGCTTTTCAGCAACCTGCTCCTTTTGGGAGTTGCATGCTTGAGCTACTATTGCTTCATTCTCCTGGTTAACACTCGCTTGAAGGTCGTAGGGTCTTTCGGTGACATGGGAGGCATTCTCTACGGCAAATGGTTGCGTGCACTAATCCTTTCTTCAGTCGCCCTGAGCCAGATCGGATTTGTATCTGCGTATATCGTCTTCACGTCGGAGAACATGCAGGCATTCATTCTGGCAGTTTCACAATGCAGAACCTGGATTGATATCAAGTTCATGGTCCTGATTCAGCTGGTCATCTTCCTGCCGCTTTCACTGATAAGAGACATAAGCAAGCTTGGAGCTACAGCACTCATTGCTGATTTATTCATCCTCCTTGGATTGATATACCTTGGGTATTACGATATTCTGACGATTGTACGACAAGGTGGAGTGGCCGACATAATCAATTTCAATCCCCGAGACTGGACACTATTTATCGGTAAGTAAATAAGCATCGAAATACACAGACTGTCCTCTAATATACCTCTAGGTACTGCGATCTTCACCTTTGAAGGCGTTGGACTCATCATACCCATTCAAGAGTCCATGAAAGACCCCTCTCGATTCCCACCCGTGCTCGCAGGTGTCATGGTAATTATCACGGTCGTATTCATCGCTATGGGTGCCCTGTCCTATGCAGCGTTCGGTTCTGTGACCAAGACCGTTGTCCTCTTGAATCTGCCTCAGGACGACAAGTTCGTCAATGCGGTGCAACTATTGTACTCGCTAGCAATCCTACTATCTACGCCTCTACAGCTTTTCCCAGCTATTCGCATTATGGAGAGCGAGCTGTTCTCTCGCAGCGGCAAATACAGTCGCTACATCAAATGGAAAAAGAACGGCTTCCGCTTCTTCTTGGTAGCGGTATGCGCTCTCATCGCCTGGGGTGGTGCAGGCGACCTAGACAAGTTCGTGGCTCTCGTCGGCAGCTTCGCTTGCGTTCCACTTGTCTACGTATATCCTGTGAGAATCCTCAACGACTTTCGTGTACCCTTTCTAACAGTATCTAGGCATTGCTTCACTACAAAGCCGTGGCAAAGTCCCGCACCCAGAGGATATCGGATGTTTTACTGTGCGTATTCGGCCTTGTAGTGATGGCCTACACCACCTCATTAACGATAATCAACTGGGCTGCATCCAAATCTACTGCCAAGGTACCCGGATACTGCGACGATTGAAGGTTTTCAAGGTTCTGCTCTTCCACTCTCTTGAGGGATTACCTCGTGTAAGGGATCGTATGAGACTTTTCTTTATTCTACTTAGAAGCATAGCGACTGCTGCAATTAAGCGTTAGATGGGTGGATACCCCATTGAAAGCGAGTATGAATTCAATCGTTGTTGGATACTCTTCAGAAGCAGCAGTAAATCAATTGTGGGAGAATGACATTGCACTCTACAAAACCAACCAGGAAGGGATGGCGCTCAACCCGTCTGTAAGGTATGGGAGATGGGACACAAAAGGGTAAGAGTTAGGGTTTGGTAGACGCTAGATAATTAGGTGTGCTGCTTGCACCTTACATTTCAAGCTCCGAGGTTCCCCAACAAACTTTGTGCAGGACCGCCTGGAGCTACCAACCACGAATACACGAGCTGTCTGACGATGGCTTCCGCTCTGAAACAAAGGTTTCTAGCTTCAAGACCCCTCTATGGCCCAGAAGAGCGACTCGGGACTTGAGGGAATTAGTTACGGTCATGTCTAAGAATGGCCAGGGTATGCTCAATCCCAACCGCGACGAGAATAATTCACCGGATCGAGTCCAACGACTGTCAAGATCTCCGCATCCATACACAAGACATCGATTCGAGGCCTTCCAAAGATATGGCAAACCCGGTAGCCTCTCCCGAAGTCCTATACGCACCCCACCAAAGATGACCGAAAGGTCCTCTGGAGATGGAGAGAAAACATATTTTGACGCCGACCAAAGGGGAAGGCGGAAAGATACAGAATCAGCGGATGATAGCGGTACAGAAGCAGACGATGAGAAAGGACTCTTCTTGTTAGGTCTACCCGCTCCGCCCATGAGACCACGAAAAGGTCTAAAAGATCATCGTGGGGCCGAAAGTCCTCTACTTACACCGTCAATCCTTGATGACGATCATAGGAGGTCAGCCCTTGGAGGTCTAGCAAAGCGGCGAACGAGCGTGCAAAGCGAAACCACTACGGATGAAGAGACCGTCAAACTACGAGAGAAATTCACCCGAAAGAGGCGTGCCGAGTTGATACGAAGGATCTCAGAAACAGTTCTGCTGGTGGTTGTTTGCTATTTGAGCTGCAAAAACAATCTCGACTGGTTCTTTTCCGAGTGGGCCAAAGGCAGATCAGCTTTTCATTGGCCTCGCCTGGCTTTTGGCACCAGCCTTGTTTTGAGACCGCTGTCCATCCACGTCCTAGCCGTACTCGGACTCTATGTTCTCTACCCGTTGCGAATCATAAACGAGAACCACGCCCGCAGTGTGGCTAGAAAACGATCCCGATTCTATATACACTTGCCAGCAGCTTTCGACCCTGCCCCCCTCCTTTATCCTATATTTCTCCCAGTCGTCGTGGCGCTATCTGTACAGGATACAATTCTTCAAATCCTGCTTCCGAACCTCGTTCTCAGCCTAAGCTCAATACCGAGCAAGATCATACCGTTCGGGAATCTACCGTGGTATAGCTCGCCCCAATGGATTCTATCCATCTTACCCGTCATCACATCTCAGACGTGGAACCCGAAAGAGGGATTGGTACCAGTCAAAGACTTGCAAGCACTGGCCACAGGTTCAATTAACGTTGAAATTTTGGTCTTGCTTTTCCCCCTCCACCAGGCCTTGCTACCTATCCTAGAGTCCATGACGACGACAAGTCTGTTACCTGCAGAGCTTCAGTTACTATCCGTTTCTCTGGTTGACCTACTCCTTCTGCCCTCATCCCCGCAGGCTTCGATATTGAAATCCCTTCTCTGGATTGGAGGTGTTTCGATCCTAACACTCTGTGGCAGGACCCTTAGCTGGGCAGTCGCATTGGCTCGTGTACCATCGTGGCGTTTTCGCAGACCCCATGTCCAGACGCGTCGGAGAGGTGGTATAATCGTAACCACCAATAACCTACTCAACGGACGTTTGGGTAGCTGGGGTTTGATCGCAGTAGAATCCGAAGACTCGGAAGACAGTGACGAGTATGAGATGCACCGTTCGATCAGTCGTCGACAGCGGAAAGTGACGATGCTTCGGATCAACACAAACAACATGGGTAAAGCAGATCGCTTCACGCAGATAAAGCCAAGTTTAATTGCGCCCATGTCTGCTACTGGCGACGGCACGGATTCCGCTTTTCCTGGTACGAATGGGACTATCGAGTCACAACCAAAGCTTTGGAAACATCAGCGACGCTATACATTACCATCCAATCTAGCCTCTCCAATGGATCTCTTGGACAACATCGTATCCAGAGGTAGTGTGACTCACCATACCCACAACACAAAATCTTGGTCCTTTCGATCCTTGACTGCATCTCAGGCGAGTTGGTTGAAATGGGGGTTTGCTATATATGTGTACATTATCATCGCTCTACTTATCGCAGGACCCATTCGGATGTACGTCAGCCGAAGTGCCCTGCACAACCAAGAGCCAGTAGGCTGGGCACTTGGCTACTTATTCGGCGACCTTCCAATCTTTAGGTCCTTTGCGCAAAGCCATGACCTTCACCACTGGGTTTGTCAGCCTAATGTGACCGAGAACCCCCTGGCCCATGTGGAACAAGATTGGGTGGAATTGGTATTCCACCACCACCTAGGAGCGGCAAATACAAGATTGCTCGTCTGTAGCTACTGTCTCGGTATCATAGCAGTCGGCCTAGTCGTCGTTTTCCGCCTCAGCACCATCGCCGAAGTCGACACGCGCCGCAAGGTTTTCCACGGTATGATGGTAGCAATGTTCTTGCCTACGATATTTGTGGATCCTACCTTTGTTGGCCTCGCCTTTATCCTCATTCTGGCCATATTCCTACTCCTCGATCTCTTCCGTGCCTCACAACTTCCTCCGCTTTCCAAACCGTTAACTCATTTTCTTGCCCCATATGTGGACGGAAGAGACCATCGAGGTCCTGTCATTGTTTCTCACATCTTCCTGCTGATCGGATGTGCAATTCCTCTTTGGCTGTCTCTAGCATCTGTTCCACGAACAGGGGACGGCCCCTGGCAAGGCTGGGATGTGCCAACTCGGGACTTGAGCATGATAAGCGGGGTCGTCTGCGTCGGCATGGGAGACGCAGCCGCATCACTGATCGGCCGGCGCTACGGGCAACGTCGATGGTGCTGGAGCGGAGGCAAGAGTCTCGAAGGCAGTCTTGCATTCGCGGTAGCTGTCGTATTAGGTCTCAGCGCAGCGAGGACATGGCTCTTGGTCGGCGGCTGGGCCGGGGATGGTGGAGATACGTGGGCTACAACGTTGGGGAAAGCGGCCGTCGCGGGTACGGGAGCGAGTCTCACGGAAGCGGTTCTGACGGGTGGAAACGATAATGTAATCGTGCCTATTATCCTTTGGCTTCTGGTCAGGGGACTAGGGATGTGAATGTTTGGGATGGTTGATTTCAGCGAGGCGTTGGGGAAGAGGCATGGAATGGATCAGAACTCCATCCAGATTTAGGTCCATCGTCTTTTGCGGAAAAGAGCTAAAAGTTCTTTGGAGATGGAGGGTATGGTATTGTTCTCGAATTGTTGCGTGCTTTGGCAATCTGCACGTCCGAAATGCCCACCCCTCCCCCTTTTACCTCCCAAATAATTTATAATAGGCGAGAGAGCTTGGGCGAGCCAGTAGATGCGGGTTACAGTAGCCACTGAGGCCGCACATTGTGTTTCGTAATATTCGACGTGATCTTCGTTTTGGATGAGATGCCACGATTGAGGGGATGCTTGTGATGGCCCCGGGGGCCCCCCCTTCTTATCGTTATCGTAACTAGTTTAGTGGATTTGGTAGACCGAGGACAACGGGGGGGCTTGCGATCCATTATTGACCTGATCTGACCTGAAGCCATGACCCCTTGCAAAAGAATCCTACTCTGCATGTTCTGTTGTTTTGTTAATATATTCTTCTAGCCTTACCTTGCCTCCTACCCACGTTGCTCTAGTACCTTTTCAGGTACCTAATCACATCGCTCCGTCCGTCTGTCGCTCTGGTCACACGCCTCTCCGGCCTCTGATTCACATCACGCCTCACTACCTTACGCGCATCGCTCGTTACCCCACCGCCCGTCCAAACGTCTCGACCCTCAGTGCTCTGGGTCCCTGCAGCTCAACTAGAATTCCCCACCTATCATCGATTCCCCCCCCCCCCCACTACTCTCGCCCTCCCCTTACTATGATCTGCAGCCCGCATCTACAACTAACGGCAGCTCAACCATAGCCTTCTCCATCCTCGACAACTCCCAGATGTACAACACATTGACTCCCACCTTATATCCGCACCTGCAGTGGTAGTATCTGCCCGGGCTGGTCTTCGGTTTAGATCAGGCGGTCATCAACCGCAAGACTCACGCCTGATCGGTCACGATGGCCGCAAGGCCTTCGACGTCCTCGACATCGAGGCGGGTCAGAGATACAACTCAACAAGAGATGGCTGTCGGTAGCTTCAGACGATCAGAGGAGATTGGAAGGGGGAGTTTCGCGACTGTTTACAAGGCCTCTGTCTCTGTGAGTGCTTCTCGTCGACGTCTCTGCGGCCGTTCCCCATTCTCAGCCTTGTCCGGTTGTTTTCAGCCATGCTTCGCTGAGACGATGTTGCACAAACAGACTTGACTCTGCGAGAACAATGCTGACATCCTGGGCTCACTGCAGAAGAAACCAGGCTTCGTTGCGATCAAGTCGGTAGATATGCACAAGCTCAACAAGAAACTCAAAGAGAACCTCTACTCGGAAATTCACATCCTGAAAGGCCTCCATCATCCACACATCGTCGCCCTCATTGACTGTCAAGAGACTTCCGCCCATATACATCTGATCATGGAATTCTGCGAGCTTGGAGACCTGTCCTACTTCATCAAGAAACGAGACACCCTTTCTCTACACGACACTACAGCCGATATGATAAAGAAATATCCAAATCCTGCAGCCGGTGGCTTAAACGAAGTCATCGTAAGACACTTTCTGAAGCAACTCGCCAGCGCTTTGGAATTCCTTCGCGCCAAAAACTTCATCCATCGCGACGTCAAACCACAAAACCTCCTTCTAGACCCATCACCGCAGTACTACGCCAAGGTGAAGCCCGATGTTATCCCATATGCTGCTCATGAAAGATCACTTACGCCAATTGTCGGTATTGAATCCCTCCCGACTCTCAAAATCGCAGACTTTGGATTTGCCAGGTCGTTGCCATCAACCTCCCTTGCCGAGACACTATGTGGCTCGCCGCTGTACATGGCACCGGAGATACTCAGGTACGAAAAATATGACGCAAAGGCAGACCTCTGGTCTGTAGGCACTGTCTCATACGAGATGATGGTTGGGAAGCCTCCGTTCAGGGCATCGAACCATGTGGAACTCCTTCGCAGGATCGAAAAAGGCGAGGACAAAATCAGATTTCCGGAAGAGGTGTGCTTGAGTGACTCGATGAAACGGTTGATTCGCGGGCTTCTGAAGAGGAACCCCGTAGAAAGGATGGGGTTTCAAGAGTTCTTTAACGACACCGTGGTCAAAGACGAAATTCCAGGTCTGGCAAACGAGGATCGCCCTGCTCAACTTCCAAAGACGGAGCCAACTTCATCGAGAAGAGAATACTCAAAATCCGAAGGCAAATTGCCGGAGGGAACTACGTCGAAGCCATCCAGGAAAAACTCGACAGGGAAGCTTTCTCAGTCACCACGGAAGCAGCTTTCGAACAGTCCTCAAACCGCTGCGCTCAAGGCTGAGCCCGCTCCCCATCGTCGATCGTCCGGAACCCCACCTCGAGTAGCCACTGCTGATCTCAGAGAAAGAAGACACGGCAACGAGGCAGCGATTGAAGTAGGTCGTGACTCACCATCTCAAGGCAGACGCCCTGGTATGGTCTCGCATGCTACCGCACCAGCGCGTCATGATCTGCACGCCCAGGGCTCGAGAAACCCAGCAGCCAATGCTGTCCAAAAGCAATCGAGTCGAACGTCCCTCAATTCTCAGGAAAAAGCAATACAGCGGGAACGAAATCCGCAGCGCAAAGACGAAAAAGTTTCTCGAGAGACTAGGGAGGCTCGGGAGCGGGCAGCGCAAGATGTGGCTTTCGAGCGGGATTACGTGCTGGTTGAGAAGCGAGCTGTGGAGGTGAACGCATTCGCAGATGAACTCGCTGCAAGTCCCAGAATCCATGGAGCAAGTCAAGCACAGCAAGATGCTCAACGAGGTACTATGGTCCGAAGAGCAACTACACAAGGACCACCGAACCTGGCAACCGGAGCCCAAGTCACACCTTCACGGGCCATGCAACTAGCCGCCGGAAAACGGCCGGACCAGATGCATCATCGGCAGAACTCATACGAGAGAAGAGTGCGGGATCCCACATCTGCCACATCAGCTATCTCCAAGGCTATCAACATGGCTAGCGGCAGATTGTTTGGCATGGGCTTTTCTCCACCTATTGGCCTTGGTCGAGGCGGTCCCTCTCCTCCGAATTATAGTCCTTTCCCTGCCTACCCCACAAACCAAGGCAGCCTGCTCATGATTGGCGATGGCTCGAAGGCAGCAGTCCCGCTAGATGAAGACACTAGAGCTGTGCACGTGATTGAAGAATCTGCAACAAGAAGCGATGTTGTTTACGGATTTGCAGAGGTCAAATATAAGCAGTTGGTCCCGTTAGCTCCATCGCAGGAACATGGGCTTGGTATACGCCAAGCGGACAGCGAGGCTGATAGTAGCGCCTACGAGGATGAAGGTCTGACTGTTGATGCTATCGTCACACTTTCCGAGGAGGCTTTGATGTTGTACGTCAAGGCACTGTCACTGCTTGCTCGGTCCATGGATATCGCCGGGGCATGGTGGGCTCGAAAGAACAAGGGCGAAGTCATAGACGAGTCGTCCTTGCCAAGGACGCAGACAAACACGAAAGGCATTGGGAACCGTGTCAATAACGTCGTCCAATGGGTGCGGAGCCGCTTCAACGAGGTCCTAGAGAAATCAGACTTCGTTCGCCTGAAGTTACTCAAAGCGCAGAAGCAGCTTCCCTCAGATCACCCAAGCCATCCCAGCAATCACCCTGCAACATCAAGCTGCGAAACCGGAATGGGAACATCAGCAGAGGCAGTCATTGTGACATCTGGTGTCACTGCTGAGAAGCTCATGTATGATCGCGCTCTTGAGATGAGCCGATCTGCAGCAGTGAGCGAGCTGATGGGAAACGACCTTCCCGGATGCGAAATTGCCTACGTCACAGCAGTACGAATGCTGGAGGCAGTACTTGAAGACGATGAGGATCCTGGGGCCAAGAAGCCTCCTGCTACCAATGAGAAGCTTGTGAACGACGATGACTCTGTCAATGGAGTGGAGGCTGAGGATAGGAAGGTCGTTCTTAAGCGTGAGTCTCCTCTTGCGACAGCCACTTGAGTCAATATCACTAAAATCCTACACAGTCGTCCACGGCATCCGCTCTCGGCACGCAGCTCTTCGCAAGAAGATGGAAGTCATCTCCAAGACTAGACGGACCAGTGCTCCTCCGCCAACAGCGCCGCCAAAATCTCCTACTGCGGCAACCGCTGCAGCTCCACCTAGTATTGCCACAACGCCGCCTCGGTAGTAATATAGAACATACTCAATGACGGTTAAGAAATCCAGGGTCTCGACGCTCCTACTGCACGGCGATACCATATGACTCACAGCTTCTACCATGAGTTCCTTTAATGAATTAGCCACCAAAGCAATGCCCCTCCTGCCAAGGTACCAGTCATCGATAGGCAGACGCTGTCGCACAGCAACCTGCTCCAGTTCTCCATGGGCTAACACGACGTTCTCCCGTGCTCTCCCCCGCCATCCTTCCAGCTTCAAATCCTCGACAAAATCAACCCAAACCCCCTAAATTGAACGAATCACGACCTTGGAAACCCACAGCAACAAAACAACAACTATTTATGATCACGACAACAATTAAATCAACAACAAAGCATGCACACAAAAGGCGTTACCCCTCGATGCGGGATCCGGCGTCGATCATTAGGTGGAGTGGAGAATCCGGCGTCCATACGGTAGCAAACCGGGTTTTTTCTCAGCGGGACAGTGGCGTAGATTGTGTGTGTTTAGATACCCCCTCCCGGACGAAGAACGCGCGAGCCATGATGAGGAGTGGGGAGTGTATGTAATGTATTATCAATATTAAAGAGATCTGAACCTACCCGCTCCCTCGCTCGAGACAAAGACTGGGGACCCCTCCCCCCCTTTTTCCCCGATTCCCTTTCTACCGATTCCGCCTTCACCAATTTCTACCCTTTTGAGCGGACGAAGAACTGATAAAGAACAGACATAGCACGACAAAGAGTAAGGAGTGTGTGTTATGTACTGTCAATATTCAAAGGAATTCAACAGTACAGCTCCCTTGCTCGATTTCCAAATTATCTGTTCCCCCCCCTTTCCCCGATTTCTTTTTCACCCAATCCCCTTCACATATTCCCCTTTTTGAGCGGACGAAAGGCGCGCGAGCGACGAGGAGTGGTGAGTAGGGAGCGGGGAGTATATATCTATAATATCAATATCAATATCAAAGAGATCTAAACTTACCCCTCCGCGTGCCGCTCTATAAGTATCATTTATTGAGGGACCCATTCCCTTTCGAGCGGATGATGAAGAGTGAGGTACGCGACCGATGACGAGGAGTAAGGAATAAGGAATAGGGAATAGATATACTATTAATACAGTATCAAAGAGATTGAAATTCACCCATACCTCCTACCAGCTGGCACCGCTTCAAGATTGAAAACCACCTCCACCCTCCACGACTCCCCCGCTTTGCGCGAACGAAGAGCCGATGAAGAACGGGGGAAAGAGGGCGAGAATGACGACGAGGAGGAGTAGTGTATATATCATGAATATCAAAGAAGATCTCGACCTGTCCGCTTCCTCGTGTTACTTTATAATTAAATACCCTGTACAGTATCTTACCTACCCCCCTTCGAGGAACCTGCTTTCAAGGAACGAAGAGTATACGCGAGCGACGACGAGGGATGGGCGGGGGGGGGGGTGGTGATGTATGATCGGTATCAAAGAAATCTAGATCTACCCGCGTAACCACTCGCTCTGCTTCAAGGCCAAATACTGTAACCCCCCTCTACCTTCCTCAATTTCCATCCCATCGATTCCCCCTTCAAGCGGACGAAGAGCAGACGGAGCACGCGTGAGAGCGACGGGGAGGAGTGTAT
>JAABUQ010002668.1_pt1 | contig 34761 bp, 9 predicted proteins | sample 5560001 | NCBI WGS metagenome assembly JAABUQ01 (sample SAMN10711888, study PRJNA513371) | rock metagenome | isolation source: Antarctica rocks | place: Antarctica: Victoria Land, Finger Mt nord | collected 2015-12-18
AACAAATTAATTAAATTAATCAACTTGATTAAGTTGATTAATGCACTTTTTTAAAAATAATCTAAATTTTTCGAGTCTTGGCGAGTTGGGCCAAGTTATACGCTAAGTACTTCATATCTATCCTTTGACTTGACTCGAATACTTGGTATCAACATCGTGACCCAAATCAACTTTTCGATATTAAAATTCTAACTCGACTTGGGTCTTGACGAGTCGAGAACCTAGCTCGAACTCGATGACTCGACCCAACGCAATCAATCTATTGGCAATTCGATTCGATTTCAAATCTAGAATCAAATATCGAATCGACGATCAATCTAATCTTGCATTTAAATATTATCTAATTTTAGACTTCTTTTCTCTTAAGTTTCTTTGTCTTTATTGTTTAATTATACAATTGTCTTGATATTTAACAAAATTATTTTATCTTTAACAAATATAATTTTATTGTTACTCTTAATGCAAACTCGCATCGCATAATCGATTATACACAAATCTATTATTATCTAATCTATAATTATTTTTCTTCTAAAAGATTAAAATTGACAAATTTCGCATTAAAATACTTAATTTTTTGTATAAATTGCTATTTTTTTTGTTCAATTTGCAACTCTTAATTTGTTTAATAGTTTAACTCTATAATATAAAGTTAGTTGTCTTTTTCTAAATTTCATTTTTTTGTTAAAATATATATTTTTACTAATACGCGCAAATTGTTCTTCTTAATTAGCTTTTTGCTTTCAAGATTTTTTATCTCTTAAAAAGCGTTAATCAAAATTATTTTCTTTTTTGTAAATAAATTAAACTCGAACAACTTAAATCGAATACGCAACTTTATATTTAATTATTGCAAAAAGATTAGTCTTAAATTAAGATCTTTATTCTTTATTTTCGATATAGCAAGCATATCTTGTTTACAAGATAGACAACAATCAAGAAATCTATAAAGACAAGAAACTTTATTGTAAATTCTATTTTTTTTCTAATATTATTCTTTATAAGCTTTAGTTTAGAGCTTAAGTCTACAATTGTATTAAAATTTAGTTAATACAAATTACTTTTTGTACTTAAATTTAGCTATTTATTACTTCGAAACTTCTTTTTAATTAGTTTTAAATTATTGTTTAAAACTATCTTTATTAATATCGAAAACATAAAATATACTCGAAGATAATATAGTATTAATCTATATATATTGTTTGTTACTTTTATAATTCTTGCGTTCTTGTAATACGTTCGAAGTCTATTTAATATTGTAATTCGCAAAGTATTGATATTTGTCTTAAATATTTTTAATATTATTACTTTTAAATTTAGCTTATTTAGTAAAAATATCTTTTTAAGTCTTTTGTTTTTAAAGCAATTAATATTCGATTTGCGCAATATATACAACTAATAGTTACTAAAATTGTCTTCGCAAGCTTTTAAATCTCTTCGATTATAACTTTAAAATTTTTCTTTCGAAAAATCTTAAAATATTTGTCGAGATTCGATATAATCTTAAATATAGACTCTCGAAGCAAATAAATATTCTTCTTTTATTTAAAGATCTTAATAATGCAAAATAAAACTAAAGCTAATTAAATAATATTAACTATAATATTTCTAAGATATTTTATTTGCTAAGTTAATAAGCAATTAATATAGTTATCTCTTTTGTCAATAATAATTGCTTTGTTGTCTTATAATTTAAAGTCTTCTTATTAGATTTATTAATTTTTGCTTAAGTAGTAGCTACTTTTTTGTTATCAAGATACTCTTGTTAGTTATTTAGTTTTTTAAAAATTTTAAAAGTAAACAAATTAAGATGTTTTTCGAGATAAAACTTGTCTTTAATAATTCTCGTCTATATAATATTGCAAAATGTAAATGCTACAAAAAGTAATTTATTGCTTTTATTAAATTGCAAAGACTTCTTTATAACAAATTAATTTGCAATCTATAAATAATATAAATTGCTTATTGTAATTATAAAGTATTAATTAGTGTTTTGTTGCAAAATATTGTTTTCTAAGATTAGTATTTTTGTTAGCGTTGTCTTGTTTAATCTATAACTACTATAAGTATTCTTATATTAAATTTATCTATTAAGACTTAAGACATCTACAAAGATAGAATTAATTTATTTATCAAATTTATTAAATTAATGCAATTAAATATCTTTCGAAGCTATAATTAGTGTTAAGTTGTATTTAACTTTAAATCGACGCAATAAACTTTTCTTAATATACAAACAAGTTATCTCGATCTTCTCTTAAATAGAACAAAGATTGTTTAAGTTTTATAATCTTCTTTTTGTCAAAAATTGCAAGTGCTTTGTAAAATTGCTTTTCTCTATTTTCTATTAATCTAAAGCAATATTTGTCTATTTTGCAAGAATAATTAAATCGATTATTATTGTAGTTTAAAGATATTAGTTTAACCTATTTTAATATTAATCTATGCACAAGAAAATATTATATCTTGTTTAATTTTATATTATTGTAGAAAAAATTATTGCAATATTTTTGTTTAAATTTTTATATTTAATATATAGTATATAACTAGAAATTGTTAAAAACTATTGTTATATCTTTAAGCTTAATTTGCTAAGATTTCTTTTGTATCTTCTTGTAAAAAAGTTATAAATACTTAATAAAATTATAGTATTCAAGTTATTTAATTTTATCTATATAGTCGAATATTATTGTTTGCTTTAATTGTTTAAGTCTAGCAATTAAATAAACTTATATCTTAATTTTAAAATATAAAGTTCGACTTACAATATTGTCGTATCTATTATAAATAAATTTGATTTTTTCTTAAAATTTTTAAAATTTTGTACTATATTAAATACAACTTTAAGTTACAAATTCGACTTAATATTAATATTATCTTTAAATATATTAATATATATATTGTTTCAAATTTCTTATATTGTATTTTCTAGCAAGCAATTAATTTTATTTTCGATTTAATTTATAGTATTTTAAGATAGATTTAGCAATATTAATAATAAAAAGAGTCGAGATTGTATAAGTATAAGTCTAAGAAATAAGATATAAGAGCACAATTAAATACATATAGATTTAAGAGATAGAATATTAGAGCGCAATAATATAATAATAGAACTATAAAATAAAGTAAGAGATTGCAATAACAAAAGAGTAGATCTATAAAATAAAGTATAAAAGCGTAACAATATAAGAATAGATTTGTACTCGAATTTGTTCGAATTTCTCTCTTTATTATTTAAGATTTTTATTAAATTTTAAGCTTTGTGCGCAAGCAATTGTATCTTCTTTGTAATTATATTACTTGTTAGTATATTTATTAATTTGCGTTAATATTAAAAGTTACTTACTTTTTATTTCTTTATCTATTTAAAAACAAATAATTTGTTGTTCTTACTATAGTCTTAATTGCGCATATTAGTATCTTTTGTTCTTTATATAAGTAGTGTGATTATTAGATCGAATTTCAACTCGATTGAGTTGACTCGCCCAATTCTGATCCTAGAATTAGGCAAATTTCCTAGCCCAACAAAATAGGACGAGCGAAGAATGCGCGTTAAATATTTAATCCGATCTACTCGATTACGTAATGTCACGTAATGCGCTAACTATATGCGATTAGCGTGAACCCTACGTTAGCTCAATCGAGTTAGCATATAGATAAGATAAGATAAGATAAATAAATACTAACGCGACGAAGTTAGCTCGAATTCTTGGCATTGACTCGACGAAACTCGATTCTAAAATTGAATTCGCGCCTTGATCTTGACTCAATCCTACAAGGCCCAAGAGAATAGATTAGATTAAAAAAAAAGTATTCGACTTAATCTATCGATTACACTATATATAAGTAAGTTTGTCTTATAATTAAAGAACTCGAATTGCTAATATATTTTGCTTGACAAAGCTTCGAAAGAGATTAAAGTCGAGATAAATAGACTTTAGTTTGTTAAGAACAACTTCTTAATATTGCTCTTTAAAAACATTTATAACAAAAAAGCAAACTATATTAATATTGTCTACTATAGAATAAATCTCGAAGATTGTATTTGCAATATTGCTCTCTTAAAAGAAAAGCTAAGCTATTATAATGCTTTAAGATTGTTTATAGCTTTTAGTAATTGCTAACAACTTCTTTTTCTTTACTTGTCGTTTATTATAGTAACAAATATTTTGTATTATATAATTGAGCATCTTTTGAGATTATGTTAAGCTTAGATTAAAGAAATAAAATAATCTCGATTATATTGCTTAAAATTCTTAAATTGTACTTTGAAGCTTTCGCTTATTATCTCTTGTTATTAGTAATATATTTATAAAACTAGGCTTCTTAAGCTTAGCAATTAAAGTATCAATAATTCTCTTATACTTCTTATTAATTATAGAATCGCCAATTTGAAACTTATCTTTAATATAAATTCTTAATTAAAATTGTAAAAAAAAAGATTAAGTTAAAATTAAATGCAATTGCTATTCTAAAGAGATATACTAATTGCTAATAGATACGCTAATACAATTAGAACTTATTAGAGTACTAAAGAAAAAATCAAAGAAGTAGAAAAATAAAACAAAATTTAAAATAAGCTTAGCTTTTGCAATTATTCGATATAAGCTAGCGTAGAAGAGTGTTATTCAATTAAAAAATTATTAAATAAGTTAAAGTTAATATACAAAAAAATATACAAGATATCTTTAAAGCAAGTCTCTATAATAGATATTAAATTTATAGAAAGCAAAATTATACAACTTGTTTTTTTCGTCTATATACTAGGTTTTTATCTCGAGTTTTACTAAACAACAAGTCTAGTCTATTTACTATACAAAAATTATTGTATTTTTAAATCTCAAAGAAGATTTCTACTACTAATAGTATTTTTAACTAATTAAGATATCTTAAATAACTATTAATTTCTAGATAGCAACAACAATAAATTCTAATTATAAAATACTTATTAACAATACAATTATTAGCTCGAATTAAGCTATATTAGACTAACAATTATAAAGAAGTTCTAAATACGTTTAATTTTAAACTTATATTTTATACAAATTATTAAATTAAGTTAGACTATATTAAACTAATAAGTATAAAGAAGTTCTAGTTGCGTCTAATTCTTAAAAATTGCATTTTACACAAAATTAATAAATTTCGACTATTCGAATATCTAATAATTAAAGTATTAAATTAGAAAAAAGTATTACTTAAAAAGAAGATATTAAAGTATTTTTTAATATTGTTGCAATTTTTAGATTATATTAGTTTGTGTCAAATTAATTGTAATCTATAAAACTTAATTGCATTGTATTAAATTTAGAAATGTTATTATATACTTCGATTTATTGTAGCTATCTTAATAATCTATATATAAAATCTTTTGTAAATATCTTAGTCTATCTAGATTGTCTTAATACAATTTTATTGTTAATATTATAATTTTTAATTAGTTACTTAATATATATAGTTTTTATATATATCTTATTAAAAGTATTCTTTCTTATTAAAGATTTAAAATCGAATTTATAAAAATTTTTCTTAAAATTATAATATTGCGTTCTAAGTTTTTTTTTTTGTTTAACAACAGAAATTTTCGAATCATCGAATATCGTAATAGCGTTTAAACTTAAAATTATAATTTTTCTTTAACAATTTGTAATTTAAGAAATAAACTTTAAATTTATTCTATAATATATAGTTTGTTGTACTAGTTTAATTTCTATTCTTTGTTAACAATGCTTTGTTTCTTCGAATACAAGAGAAATACTTAACTAAAAGTTAGTTTTAACTTCGAAGCTAAACAATTTAAAAATATACAATTAACAACTTTCTCTTTCTTGTAAATATATTCGATTCGAGCAAACTAGCTTTTACACATAGTTTACTATTTAATTATTGCAAAAATATTAGTTTTAAATTAAGATTATTGCTATTTAAAATTGCAACAACAAATATATCTTGCTAATTATATATATAACAACTAGAAAAAGAGCATAAGTTAAAGATATAACAATTTTTTTTTGTTTTTTATAAAGTATTTTTGTTATTATTTTAAGCTTAATTCTTGTAATTACAATAACAACAAATATATACTTATATATTTTGTTCTTTGTTTTAGTATTTAGTTAATTCTTGATTTACAATCTCTTTTCGATTAATTGCAAATTATTAACTAAATTAATTTTTGTTAGCATTAAAAAAATATAACACAAACGTAGATAATACAACGCAAAGATATAGATATCTCTTATTAATTCTATTATTTTAACGTTAAAATATTGTATTCGAAGTTTATTCAAAATTGCAACTCGAAGTATCTTAATATTTGTTTTATATATTTTAGATATTTTTACTTGCAAAATAAGCTTGTTTAGCAACAATATTATTTTTAATCTTCTATCTTAAAAACAATTTACGTTAAATATTTAAAGCAAATATAAATTAATAGCTACAAATATCTTCTAAACAAGCGCTTAAATCTTCTTTATTATTGCTTCGATATACTTTTTGCAAAAAGCATTGTATTGTTTGTTAAGATTTGCTATAATTGTTATTGTAAAAACTAAAAGCAAATAAGTAAATATACTCTATTTAAAGACTTCGAACAATGCAAAGTTAAAAATTGGCTTTTTGAGAGATATAAATTATAGACTTCCTAAAACTCTCTATCTAGAGAATTGATAAGACATCGATTTTATTTTTCTTTCTTTTAGTAATATCTAAATTATTTGCTTATAATTCGAAGTCTCTTTATCTATTCTATTAAGCTTTATTTAATTAACAACTATTCTCTTACTATTTAAACAATCTATTAATAACTGAGCTTCGTTTAAGTAGATTGATTGTCAATTTAGTTTTCGATTCCAACTTTTGAAATTAAATCGAATCGAAAAGTTAAAATTTGGAATCGAATTTAAAAACTAAACTACTTTAGATAATTTGCTAGCTTCTTTAAGCAATTTGGTTTCAAAAAAAATCGAGGAATCGCTTCTTAATACTCTTATATAATATTTTCGATTTCTTGCGATTAGTCTACGCTCAAGTTCTAAGCAAGATAGAGCGTTATTAAATATTGTAAAATCAAATAACAATATTCGATTTAATAGTTTGTTTCTTTAATTGTTCTTATAATAAAGTTATTTGCCAAGATTAAGTACGTCTTTAAAATTCTAGATTGCTCTATTTTTTTAGTTTTATTTGTTAGTATCTTTATAGTTATTGGGTAACGTTAATAAGCAAGATCTTATATTAATTTTTGTATATTTTTACTAAGTCTTTCTCTATATAGAAGTAAGTAATATCAATCTTATTTTGCAAGAACAATAGATTGCTAGATTATATGCTTGCTTATTTGCAAACAAACGCAAATAATTTGCAAAATTATTTGTTTTAACATTTTATTAATCGAAAGCAATATTTGTCTATTGCTCGAGAAATATTCGATCTATTATTATTTCGATTTCTTTGCGTTAGTTTAACATACTTTGATATTAATTGATTTATAAAAAAATAATATATATTCTCGAATTTATATTAGTAAAAGAAGAGTCTTATTTAAGTTGTCTTTTGCTTATTTACTTTTAATTTACAATATATTGTTAAAATACTTAATTTTTATAGACAAATTCTTTAGCAAAATTTACTAATAAGCTTCGATATTCTTCGACTTAATATAAAGATATTCTAGTATATCTTAATTATTTTGCTATTTTTTTTTATTAATATAATTAAGTATAGCAATAGACGTAAATAATTAAATTCTAATAATAATATAAATCGATATTTTGATTGCAAGATATAGAGTTTATCTTTTAAGCTTTTTATATTTACGCTAATATTAAATTGAGTATATTTGTATATATTTTTATAGTAATAGCAATGTCGAGTTACGAACTTGTTACAATATTGTTATTATCTTTAAATATATTATTATATATCTTGTTTGCAACTTTGCGTATTATATTTTGTAACAAATTATTAATTTTGTTTTTAACTTTGTTTGCAATATCTTATAGTAAGTTTAGTATTATTAATAATAAAGAGAATTAAAATAATGTAAATATAGATTTGAGAAAAGAAATAAAGAAACGCAATAAAGTAAGCGTAGACTTAGAGATTGAAATAAGAGAAAACAATATTATAGAAGTAGATTTAAGAGACAAAGTAAAAAAGAGCAATAATGTAAAAGTAGATTTAAAAGACAAAGTAAAAGAGAACAATAATATAAGAGTAGACTTGTAATTGTTATTGCTTAAATTGCTCTTCTTATTATTTAAAATATTTATCGAAAGTAGAATCTCTTGCGCTAGCAACTTAATCTACTCTATAACTTTAATAATTGTTAGCGCATTTATTATTATAAAAAGATATTAAGCAATATTAACTCTTACTTTCTTTATCTTTTTAATTGTTAGTTTTTGCTTAAGTCTATAGCAATTTAAGTTGTATATACTATTATTCTTTGTTTTTTGTAAAAGTTTGTTTGTTCTATTACTTTAAGACTCGAAAGACCAGTATATTTTGTTTAACAAATATTCGAAATAGATTATAGCTATAATAGATCGACTTTAAGCTATTAATATAAGTTTTATTTTATTTAGACTAAAATATATTTATTGTAAAGAAGCAAATTATATTAATATTGTTTGCTATTAAATTAATCTTAAGAATTGTCTTTGCAATATTGTTCTCTTAAGAGAGTAACTAAACTATTGTAAAGCTTTAAAATCGATTTCGATTTTTAGCAATTGTTAATAATTTCTTCTTTTTTATTTGTTGTTTATTTTGATATTTGCAATTCTGTACTATTATCTTTGTGTTATTTGAAGATTAATGCAATAACAAATTAAAGAGAAGAAGATATCTTAATTAAATTGTTCGAAATTGTTAAGTTATAATAATAAGCTTTGTTAATACTCTTCTTGATAGAAAGACGTCTAAAAAGATATTTTTTCTTTAATTATATTATAGAAGTTTAATATATAATGTTTAAGTTATTAATAATTGCGAATTTGTAGAATTAAAGTTCTTTGCAAAAGTAATACAACAATTATTAATTAGCAAGAAATATTAAATCTAAGACAATGCTAGCAATTGCAACAAAAGTTGCGAATTACTTTTATAATAAATTGATAAAATAAATATCTAAGAGAACGTTAAATAGATATAAGATTTTATATAATAATTAGAGACTTAAATAATAAGAGCAATTTAAGATATCTTAATATATATAAGCTTGAACAAGACACAAAGTATTGCAAAGTTAAAGTAAGCAATTCTTTATAACTAAAATAAAAGCGCAATAATTAAATATATAAATATTATATATTTGAGATTTCGATTACTTTGACAAAAATATTGTATTAGACTAACTTCTTCTAACTTTATTAGAATATTATAGATAGACTAATCTAATTTAATAGAAATATTAATTAGATAGAGATTTTTTCAAACAAAGACTACAAAGAGGCTAAGATATTTAAATAAATCTATATATTATAATTACTATCTTTAAGATTGTCTATATTTTCTAATTATATTAAATTTAGAGATTAAAGCTTGTTGATTCTATCTACAACAAAATAGCTTCGATTTTGTTAAAACAAAACTAGAAAAATATATTAATAAAAAACAAATTTTACTTATACTTGTTACAAACAATTGCATTTCTTTAAGTATTAATATATACAATATATTTATTGTGCAAGAAAAGATAATTGTTCGACAATATACTTTAGTAATATGTTGATTATATTAATTGTTACAATAAAGAAATATTTTTTACTTTGTTAATTCTAGACTTTTGTTAATATTTATTGTAGTTAGAGCAAGTTCTAGCTCTTTCTATATATAGATTTCTTGCGTTAAATATTATTAATAGTTGTTGTTAACGCTAATAGCAAGATATAACTCAATTAAAAATAGAAGTTCTTTTTCAAATATATAATAGAGCAAATCTCTAATAATTATTTTTAGTAATAATAGAGATATATTGATAGCTTCTAAAGTTAGATTGCGTTCGACAATCTATTAATAGAAAACAATAGTAATTATTAATAAAGAATTTATATATCTTAGACTTAATAAAGACAAGAAGAAGCTTAAAAGTACAAAGAAAATAAAAAGACGCAAAATTACAATCGAATCAAATAATAAAGAAATAATATTAACAAAGAAGACGCACAAGCAACTTAAAAACAAGAAAAAGAAGTTCTTTATTAAGAAGAAGCAAATATTAAAAAAGAGTTGCAAAGATAAAAAATATAAGAAAAGTTGTTAACGCGCAAAGATAAATAAAAGTTAACAAAGATCTTAAATCTCTTGCATTCGACTTATAAATAGAAAGAGTAACTTTGTAATTTAATAATTACTGCTAGAATTACAATATTTTGCAAAGTTTGTTATATATACAAAGACTTTACTTAAGATTGTACTCTTATTCTTTATCGATAGTATGTTAAGTATTAAATATTAGTTTAATCTAAATTAATTAAGCAAGCAACACAATTGCTTAATTCTCTTTCTTGTTCTCTACTATATTTGTAAATTAACTAAGTCTTTCTTGTTGCATATTAACAATTAGCTAACGCAACTATCAATTTAACTTCTAATTAAAATGTTCGAAAATCTAGAATTTCTAAAGATCTAACATATGTATTATTAGACAACTAATAATTATATTTAATTGTTAAATTTGCAAACATATTTGCAATCTATTGTATGCGCAGTTTTTATTACTATCTATTAAGAGACAAAATCGAATTAAGTTGTTAACTAAGATTTAAACTTCTTAATAATAAAGTTTTAACTTCTACTTCTTTTAAGACAAATAAAAGAAAACGTCTATTTTAATAAGTATTGCTAAATTAATAGTTATATCTAGATTAATCTAGTATGATTGTTAGACCAGGTCGAACACGTTTTTTTTGTTCAACCCGAGAATTCGGGCGAACTTCTTTGTTTAACCCGAAGCTAAACTAATTGATTGCGCTACGCAAACTAGTCTAAATCGAGCAATTCTTTTTTTGTTTAAAAGTACGCTAAATTTTCTATAGAACAAGATAATTTTGATAAAATATATATAAAATACAAGAAAGTTATAAATTTTTTAAAATCTAAGATTTTTTAAAGTTAAGCTTCTCGAGCCCGATTACTTAGCGATTCCCCCGCGAAATCGAGTCCAACAATTAGGCTAGCATTAATCTCTCTAATTAATTAAGTTGTATCTTCTAGCAACTCGATTTAATTTGCTTTAATCTTTTGTCTTTTGTATTAACAATTAAGATAATCGATATTTTAATTAAGTATTGTTATAATCGAAAATTGTTTTAAGTAAGAGTAGCGTTTTCTCTTTGCGCATATACTTTGTTTTAATTGTATTAAAAACATATTTAGCCTAACTATCGAGCTCGATTTCGCGGGGGAATCGCTAAGTAATCGGGCTCAAGAAGCTTAACTTTAAAAAACCTTAGATTTTAAAAAATTTATAACTTTCTTGTATTTTATATATATTTTATCAAAATTATCTTGTTTTGTAAAGAATTTAGCGTACTTTTAAACAAAAAAAGAATTGCTCAATTTAGACTAGTTTGCGTAGCGCAATCAATTAGTTTAGCTTCGGATTAAACAAAGAAGTCTATTCGAATCCTTGGATTGAACAAAAAAAAATGAGTTCGACCCGATCCAACAATTATACTAAATATATTAAATACAAGAAATCAATATAAATTTTAAGAAAAATAAAATATATAGAACTTCAATATATAAGCTCGATATTATTGTTACAATTAATATATTAATTGTATATAAATTTTGCGCAAATACAATAAAATCTTAAGTCTAATTATATAATTAAAAGAATAATTAAAACAAGCTCTATCTTATTGTTAATCTTAAATATTTCGATATGTAACAAAATCTATATATAGTTAGTATAATTTGTGTCTTAATTCTTTCTATAGATTTGTCTTTGACGCAATTTAAATATATATACAAAGAGATCTACTTAACAATGTTATCTCGAAAAAAAAATTGTTTTATCGAAGACGCTTTAACAAAAAGCTTTAAAAAAGTATTACTAGCTTGTTTAAAAACAAAATTTTAATAAAAAAATATATAATAAATAGTTTTTTTTTTAAATTTACAACAAAATAATATTGAGAATCTTGTATATTTTTCTTACTTTAATAAAAAAATCTTTGTACTTTTATTAATTAACTTAGATATAAATGTATTCTTGAAGTATATCTTCTTGTTATATATTTAATATAGTTGCTATAACTTTATAATCAAAAAGACAAAACTTATTTCTCTTCACTTTATTGTTTTGTCAATTTGACAATTCTTGTTAAATTAACAACTTTTATTAGTCTAACAAAACTAGTTAATTTAACGACAATAGCAAAGATAGATTGTCTAATATCTTCGATCTTACAACTAATATATAGTGCGATTTGTTTTGTTTTATATTTACTATTAACATTTTTTTACTATTCTCTTTATTATATATTAGATTGAAAATCGAGTTTACTATTTTATTCTATACAATATGTTTAACTATTAAGCGATAAATTAGCAAATTTTATGCTAGTTTGCTTAAAATTGTTTGTAAACGTTGCAATTCTTATTAGTACAACAAACAACAAATATTTGCGCTATATAATTTTTGATAATATAAGTTTTATTAAGAACAACTTTGTAAAAGTAAATATAATATAAAGTTTTACAAGTTGTATCTTAAATTTTATTCTATGAGTTTAATTTCTTTTTAAATATCTTTAAGTTCTTAAGCAATAAGAATTTAAAATAGAATTTAATAATTTTGTTGTATATAATTAGTATAATATTTATTGTTTGCATTATATATAACGCTTTAAAATTAACTATCTTTAAGAAAGTATAATACTTAATAATGTTTAAAAAAAAATTAGATTTAAGATATTTTGCAAACTTGTCTATTTATTAATTTACAAACGTCGACATTGCAATAATAAGAATAGTCTTAAAATTATTTCTAGTGCTAAATCGATTAATTATTATAGTCGCAATAGCTATTACAATCTTGCTTAATTCCATTTAATCGATTGTTATTTTTTTAATAAACTTGTTTAGTTTAATTTCGAGTTTATATATTATTGCTATATTTGTAAGCTAATAGTTATATAAATACAACGTTAAATCTTTTATCTCTTAAGTTTCTTTATTATTTTAACAAACAATTTTGAAGTCTAGAATCTTGCTTGCTTTAATAATATTAATTCTATCTTATCTTGCAATAGCAATATTGTATTAATTTTTTTATAAAACAAGAAAACAATATATTCGAACAATATATATAGTATTTAATGCAATTAATCTTGCTATAGTAGTTGTTCTTAATAGACAATTTGCTAAGCAAACTAACAACTAAAGTTGATCTAATATTCTATTATTTAAAGCTTAACTTTATTAGCGTCTTAATTGCTATATTAAACTTTGAAGAACAGAATAAAAAGAAGCTTTATTAATTGCTAATAGAACAACTAATTAGATACAATATTTGTTGTACTTAAGCAAAAATATAGTAGTCTTGCTATTACTATCTTTGTTGTTATTGTTTTTACTTAATAAGTCTTTAACGCAAAGCGTACACTTGTAATTTAACTATATCGAAAAATAGAATAAAAAGAGAAGAACGACAAGTTAATTGTTACTAGATAGTTTTATAAACAAAACTTTAGTAAGCTTATTAGTTTAAAAGAAAGAAAGCAAGATAAGAGAGAGAGAAAATTTGATATAATTTGACTTAATTTAATATAGTTCGACAATCTCTTTCTATCAATAAGTAAATATAAATTAGAATAATCGAATTCTTTAAAGACTTTATTAATTTACAATCTCTTAAGTGTTTTTATCTATTATTAAGATTAAAGTTCTATATAGACGCGCAACTATAACAAGACTCGAGCAAGACTTAAGAAAATAAGAGTATAATATTCCAATATAGTCTAACAACGTTTAAGTACAATCTATCGATCTCTTTTTTTCTCTAAAGACTTTGTCGAAGTTACAATCTCTTAGATATTCTTTTCTATTATATTTTTCTAACTTATCTTATTTTTTCTCTTAGATCTCTTGCTTTTTTCTTGTTAAAACTACAATTAATATTAAATATACTAAATATATTGTTAAATTTATTTTTGAGAAATAAGTTAAGATAGACAAAGTAATAGAAGTCTAAAATATTATTGTTAACTATCTTTTTGTTCTCTATTAATACAATTAGAATCTTGCGTAGATACGCAATTGTAACAAAGAAATAACTTGCGAGAATAAGAGTATAATCTTCTAACTTAATTTAATTGCATTTTGATACTATTTTACAATATATTTCTTCTTTTGAAGATACTATTAAAATTAGTAGACTAACTGTTGGTTCGATTTTCGATTTCAACTTTTAAAATCGAATCGAACCAACAATTCAACTTTAGAAATCAAATCGAAAATCAATTCGATTTCAACTATTTTAGAATCGAATCGAATCGAATCGAGTTAATTTTCGATTCAAAAATTGAAATCGAATCAAATTGTCAAGAATGTCAAGAATACTAAAAATAGTATAAATTTAGTTTAGATTTAGATTTTTTATTAATTACTAGATAATGCTTAGTAGTAATACATTTATAAAAAGAAATTTCTAATATATTTATTAATTAATTTAAATAGATTAACTATTTCTATTAAATTATTAATTAATTGTTACTAAAAATAATAAAATTTACTAAAAATAATAGTCTTGACGATTTGATTCGATTTTTTGATTCGATTTTTGATTCAAAGATTGAAATCGAATCGAATTGTCAATTTCAACTTTAGAAATTAAATTGTTAAGACTTTCGATTCGATTCAATTTCTTAAATTAAACTTGATTTCCCAAATCGATGCAATTAGTCTAAAAATTACAATCTTTTAGATATTTTCTTCTATTATATCTCTTTAATTTACGCTCTTCTCTTCTTCTTTTAGATTTTTTGTTTTTTCTTTGTTAAAGTTACAATTGATATCGAATACGTGAAATATATTGTTAAATATAAATTTAAGAAATAAATTACAATAAAGAAAGCAATAGAAGCTAGAATTCTATTATTAAATATTGCTTTGTTCTCTATTGTAACAAAGAACAAGATTGTAACTTGTAATCTACTTATATACATAAAGAAATATTATGCAATATATCGAATATATAAAGGAAGTTAAAGTAAGTCTATAGATTATATATATAAAATATAAGTAAATACGTAAGAATTATAACAAAAGAATATAAGTAAAGAATATTTCAAGATAATTAATTTGTAGAGATTGTAAAACTATTAAAATAACTATAACTTAATATTTTTCAACAAAGAGACAATCTCTATTAGATAAATTATATCTTTTAAATTTAATATGTTTGTTTTATCGATTTGCTAATTATTTTGTAAGCAAAGAGCTAATAAGAGCAAGATTAGATATATGATCTTTGCAATTAAAATAATATTGTTAATTAGACTAATTATGTCTAGCTTCGACTTATCTTAGATTTAAGAAAAACTTTATTTTAATAATTTATTGCTTTTTGATACAATTAAAGCAATATATCTTGTTATTAAGTTTAAATATCTTAGCAAATCTTTTTACAATTATCGAGAATTTCTTTGCAAACAAATATAAAGACAACTAAAAATATATATACAAACGCAAGTATTTGTTCTATTTGTAAAAAATTATATCTCTTGCTCGTATAGACTGATCGCGAGGAACCGAAAATGTCACGTGAGAGCACCAAGATTCGGTTCCTCGATTTTTTTTTGGAATCGAATTGCTTAAAATAGTAACTTTTCGACTAAGCTAAACTTACTATAGTAATAAGCTAGCTTCTTTAAGCGATTCGATTCCATTTGATTTCTTGACAATTCGATTCGATTCCAAATCTGGAACCGAATATCGAATCGACGATCAATCTATGCTCGTATATAGCAATACTTAAGAGTATATTCTATACTATTAAATAAGCAACTTTGTCGAAGACTTTTAAAAGAAGTATTAAGTTAAATTAACTTAAACAACAACAATACAAATTTAGAATCTTCTATAGAAATAAGACAAACAACAATAGATTAGCTCGAAATAATAGAATTAGTCGATTAATTCTATATATTCTTGAGAAATATAAAGAACAATTATTTAAAGCTTACAATTTAAATATTCTTAACTTTTTAAATTAGATTAGAGACAAACAATATTACATCTTTAACGCAACTTTTTAGTATAGCAATCTTATTATTAAAGTGCAACTTTTGTCAATTGCAAGAAGATCTTAAACTTACTATTAAAAATAATAATAACAATAGCAATCTTAAAGAATTAAAGAAGAATAATACTTAAATAAACAAAAAGAAGACTAAGATTAAGAGTTCGAAAAAGCAATTAGAAACAAAGTTTACAATAATAAAAACAACTATATAAGTCGATATCTACAAGAAGATAATCAAGTATTTAGCAAAATATTTGATTGTTAATATATTTAAATTATTGCAATCTTCTTTTAACTTAATAAACAAAAAGATATATTAGTTGTTTAATAATTAAATTAATTAAATTATAGTTTATTGATTGCTACAATCTAAATATATAGCTAGCAATATAAATAAATTTTTTAGCAACGTTAATTTTAAACTATTGCACGATCTCTTAAGATTTAAAAGCTTAAACAAATAACAAAACAACTTATATTATATTCTCTATAGAGATTGCAACAACGTTTGAACATATATTTAGTTTTAATTAAGTAAAATAACTTGCGCGTTGCAAAATCGATTTTATATAATTTAGTATTAAGAGATAACAAGAGCAATCAAATTTCTTATTGATTATTTAATGTTTGCAAACAATCTAGTATACTAGCTAGTTTGTCAATAGAATATAGTAAGAAAGATTTAAATATATAATAAGTTTTATATAAGAAATTGATAATAGAGAACTTAATTAAGTCTTTCGAATAGAGCAATTGTAATATTTATTATACTATCTATTGACAAGATTGTATTAACTAGAATGTACAACAACAAGCAAACATACTTGATATATATAACAATTAAGAATCTTAACAATAAAACAAAAAGAAGTTAGACTTGTTTAGACTTTGTTTAGCTAAATTTTCTTTTAATTGTTAAATCAAAAAATACAAATATTAAAATCAATATATATTATCGAGCAATAGAAATAATTCTCAAATATAAGAACAAAAAACTTTTTACAAAATATTTATTTTAATTAATTGTTTGCAATTGTCGAGACTCTTGTTGTTAAAGAGATATCTATTCTTTGCGTTAACAAATATACTCGACGTAAGTATTTTGTATTAATCGACATAAATATTAATTATAAGAAATAGATTCTAATTATCGACATTAAAAGCAATTAATATTGCAATATATGCACAGTTCTATCTATCTAACGCAAAAATATACATATTAATTGATCTAATTGTATCTATAAAAGTACTTAGACGTAGATTTTTTACTAGATTGAAAATAACGTTTTAGATAAGTATTTAAACTAAATATATTTAATAAAGAACTTTACTTAAAAGTATTAATTTGTAAATATTTACAATACAATAATAATAGATATTTTGCATTAACTCTATAGCAACAATATTGTAAATTATTTGCTTAAATAAGTTTGCAAATTTATCGATTATTATATTTTACAATTTAAAAAAAGTTAGAATAACTTTATTTTTTCGAAAGAAAGTGCAATAAATTAGCTTAAACAACACTTTTAACTTGTAACAATATATATAAAACTTAAATACTTCAATTATTTTAGTAAAGTTAAGCAATAAATAGACAATAAGTAAAAGTTAATTTTGCGTTAATTAATTTCTATAATAGTTTTGTTGCTTACTTTAATTTTATTGTATACAATATTGTGCGTTCGAACGTTTCTAGACTTTGTTATATTAATATACTATTAAACTTACAATAATAAAATATTGCGCTATATAAATTATGCCTTGTATTGTATTAATAAATTAAAAAAGATTTTTTGCAAATTTCGAAAAGGAAAAATAGATTTAATAGATTATTTTAACTTTCTTAAGTACTATATATTGAATAATTGAATTTTGTATATAAAGAAATATAAAGCTTCAATTAAATATAATAGTTTAATAGAGAATTCAATATATAAAGAAATTAAGTCGCAATATAGTTAAACTAATAAGTACTTAAACTATTAAAAATAGATTTTGTATTACAATATTCGAAAGATTAAGATACAAACAATAAATAATTTGTTACTATATAATAATTCGAAAGCGCTCAATTAAATTAATATAATATTCGATTAAAATAATATTACAATCGATTAAATTAATACAAACAAGAAAATTAAGATTACAAGAGTTTTACAATTATAAAAGTTAAAGTTGTCTTGCTAAGCAATTAATTCGAATATAAAAAATAGATTTAAGATAATTAATATAAGTTTTAGATACTAAAGACGTATTGCTAATATTATTAAATATCTTTAAATGTTTAATTTTATTAAAGCTCTTAATTTGTTTATTTGTTATTAACAAATTATAAAAGATCGAATACAAAAAAAAAGAAAAACAACTTTTAAAAGCAAAAACATCTTCTTCTATTACAAAAAGAATAATTTCTTGTAGATATATAATTGTCTTGTTTATATCTATTCCTCTATTATTTGTTAAAAATATGCTATTAAAACAACAAATATTAATAAATAGACTTGCGAAATAATTTATTGCTCTTATATTTAAGACAACAAGAATAACATAACTCGACAAGACTAAATATAAGCTTAAAACTATATACTTAGCGCAAAAAAAACAAACAAATAGCAAAAGAATAAAATAAAATATTCTAAGCTATATTAAAGAAATATTAATAGAACAATTACTAATTGTAATAACAATTTAAGATTCTAATAATAAGCGATACAATTGTAAAGAAAAAGCGATATATTATTAAGAAATTCTAATAGATGCTTTGCAATAACATAATAATAACTTTTCTTATAGTATTTATAAAATAATTAAAGCGAATTGTTTTAATCGAGAATATTAATTAAATTGACAAAATTTTTGCGTTAATTCTAGACGTTATTAACTATTAAACGCAATACTTATATTGTTTTGACAAACAAAACAAACAAGAGTTTTTATATTAATAATTTTTATAATTAGAAAATATACAATTTGCTATACAACAACAACTAGAAGAATTTTGACACTAAACAAGTTAACAAGATAACAAAAAATATAACAATAAAGATTGCAAAGCAGAAACAAGATATTATTAAAATAACTAAAATTGTAACAATAAGAATTGCGAAGCAAAAACAAAAGACTCAAAGAATTATCAAAAATATAACAACAAAGATTGCGAGATAAAATAAATTAATAATTAAAGAGAATGCGAATTAAAGTAACGCAATTGCTAAATCAACAAATAAGTTTAAAAGTATTAAATAGACAATAAGACAAAGTAGTATATATAAATTTAATTGCAATAGATTGTATATTGTTGCTTCGATTGCGCTTTGCAATACTAATTAAGATAAGTAAAGTAATACTATTGTTCAAGACTTCGAATATAGACTATGCAAGAATAAAATGCTTAAATAGACAATACAATATTGATCAAACAATTAGTCGAACAATTAATCGAATAATTAGTCGAACTTATTAAGTAATTAGATTAACAAACAAAATAATGCTTGCTAAAATAATTATAACAATTGTTGAACCTAGTATTATATCTAAATTATAATATAAGTTTGCAAAAAACAATATAATTTTCTATTTATTTCTAATAAATAGTTCTAATGTCTAGTATACTTGATTATATAGCTTCGATAATTGTATCAAATCTATGTTTACAAATCTGCAAAATCTAAAGAATTTGGAAAATATCTTAATATACTTAGCTTAATCTGCTTGCCAAAATGCAGATATTAATTCGATAATATTATTCTTTGTTATATCTAATAAATTTGTAATAGTAATAGCAAATACGAGTTTGCTCTAAAGAATTAAAATATTCAAAGATATGCTTTTAAGCGCACAAGAAATATTATAATTGCTTTAATCTATATTTTTAAAGTCGAAGCTTAAAAGAGATTGCGAACGTAGAAACAAGAAAAAGATAATTTTATTATTAAGAAGAGAGATCTAGAAATAATTGTTATTAATTACAAGAAAGCTATCTTCGAGCTTTAGTCTATTAGATAGTATATGCTATTGTATATACAAAATGTTGTTAATCGATTAAAAGTTGTCTCTATCTAACAATAGAGTAAGCTTGCTAGCAATCAACTCTAGTAAACTATATCTAATCTTGATAGCAACAAGATTTATAACAGAAAGATCAAGTATCTTTGTAACAAATTAGACTTGTATAATAGATTTGATATTGCGCATTAGCATTAACAACACGTAGAACTATTTCGTATATCAAGAGCTAATTTTGTTGCGTACAAATAGTGTAATCGATAAGTTGGGTCGAACACTTTTTTTTCAACCCAATCTATCCTCTTGGGTCTCGTAGGATTGGGTCAGAGTTAAGGCGCGAATCGGATTTCAAAATTGGGTTTTGTTAGATCAATGCCAAGAACTTGAGCTAACTTCGTCGCGTTAACATTCGCTTATCTTATCTTATCTTATCTATGTGCTAACTCGATTGAGCTAGCGCAAGGCTCACGCTAATTGTATAAGGTTAGCGCGTTACGTAACGTCACGTAATTGGGCGAATTAAATTGGGCGCTCGACGCGTCTTATGCGCTCGACTCACCCAATTAAACTAGAACTTTTGCTCGACCCCAAGATTGAGCGAGTCAATCTATTGGTTAGACTACGTACAAAGACTTCTTTTCGTCTAAGAGAGAGACTCTTCTTTTCTTCTTTAAGCTATTCTCTTTGTATTATAGAATTAAATTACTTTTGAGTAATTCGCATATAATCTATTATATTAGAATAGCTTCAATTATCTTATTAATCTAGACTACGAGCTTTGTTGCTTTGTACAAAATAAATCAAAATTAAGTTAATAAAAGTAACTTAACAAGAGAGATCTTATTATCTTAATAAGTTCGACAAATAACAAAATTAATAAATAATTAAGTTGCACAAATATTGACGTTGCAAAAGACATTAGTTTGACGAACAAATTATACAAGTCAAAATTTGTTTAATCTCTTTGTTTCTACTTTTAATATATTAATATTACGCTTTGTTTTCTTTACGTACAAAAATAAATTATTGAAATTATTTGTACAAAAACAAAAAAGTCTATTTAAATTTTTAGAGTTCGAAGAGAAATTTCGAAAGTTTAAATTATAACTTAATTAAATAAAAGCGAAATTAATAGTAAACAAAGTATATAAATCGAAAATTGTACAATTCTAATACATATATAATAGATTAAAAGAACAAATATTAGATTAAATTACATCGTAAGTAATTTCGACTCAAAAAATAAGAAAAATTTTATAGTCGAAGATTTGTTTAAGCAACTACAAAATGCGTACAAAGATAATACAAGTCTAGCGAGCTTTAACAAATATATAAATTACGCAATACAAGTAGTATAGAGTACAACTACTTGTATTGCTCTTGCGTCTCTATCTAGAAGCAACAAGAATATACTTTTATTAATCTTGCTAGAAGCAATAGAAGCTTGCTCTTATTGCCTTTTGCTAAAGCAATTAGAGTAAAATATTAATGTCTTATTGTTCTATTAAGAAGCAAGAGAAGCATAATAGAATCTCTTTAGTATATAGATTTCGAATACAACATTTTTATAATTTGTATTTAATTTATCTTAAGTCTTAACTTATTATTATAACTATTAAGTTGCAAGCTCTTGTATTAAGTAATTGCTTGCATTGCTTAAAGACGTTTATAAATCTTTCCAATAAATCAAATTCTTTCTAATATCTTCGTAGAAAGTACTAGCGTAACAAAAGATTACAAATTGACGAAAAAGTTGTTAAAAAGTTAAATATTTTACGACAAAGTATAATATCTTTTAATATATTTTTGACAAAATTCGATTGTATATTACGCTAATACTTTTGTTAGAAGTATTAGTAAGAATTATGCTATTAAAGAGATTTATAAACGTCTTTAGACAATATAAGCAATTACTTAATAACAAGAGTTGCAACTATAAATAATCTTATATTTAATAAATCTTTATAGAAATTCAATAAATTAAAGTAACAATAAGTAAAGACTTAAGATAAGTTAAATACAATTTATAAAAAGTCGCGTTCGAAAGCTATATATCTTTTTATTATCTAAAATCTAAGATATTTAAGATATTTAAAATATTAATTATCTTAATTACCTTAATTTCGAATTTAAGATATTTAAGAATTAAGCTATCTTAATTATCTTAATTCTATCGATAGATTTTCTCTTTTTAATTATCTTGTAAAAAGCAATACGCAACAAATAGTATCTATTAATATACAACTTGTAATACTATCTCTTCTCTTTAAGAATTTTTTTTCGATTTTTTTTTTTTTTTACTATATTAATCAAGCTAATTACTAAACAACGTCGCAATTCTATTGTCGATTGTCGCTATAAATATATTATTTTTATAATATATTCTTGTCGAGTCTACGTCTTATTTAATATATTTTGTCAAATAAATAAAAAATGTCTTAAGTATAAGAAGTGTTATCGAAAGAATCAAAAATATAATTTAACTTTTAATTATCAAGAAATAAATAAAGCTATTTAGAAGACTAAAAAGCTAAATAATAAAATAACAAAATTGTATCTAAGAATTGCGCAAAAGATAAAACAAAAAAAATACTAACTTTGTTGTTTAAAAGATATAAATAATGCAAAGTTAAAAAATATTCTAAAAATCGAGAAAAACAAAAGAGAGATTAAGTATATTAAAGAGACGTTCGAAGTTCTATTCAATATTAATATTAATTCTTTATTGTTTGCTTTTTTGTTCTCTAATATTTTGTTAACTCTTATAAATAATTTTGTTATTAACAAAATTGTTGCAACAAGTCAAGATACTTTTTCAAATTCTTAAATAGCTTTTATATATTCTCGAAGATAGAATATTTTTTTTACTTAATAAAATATTTTTGATTTTTCTATTGTAGAATTTTCTTAATCTTATATTGTTTCTCTTTCTATAAATAAAAATAAAATATATTCTATAAAAATGTAATTAAATTTGCTAATTTTAACAATAAGATATAAAATACTAAAAATACTTTAATATTCTTAAGTAAATCGAGTTTGTAATTAATTAATTTCTTTATTTTTTTAACAAAAAACAATTCGACTTTAATATAATTTAATTTCTTGCTTAACTTTTTTGTCTTAAGATTTTTTGTAAAAAAATATATTTTATTTCTTTTCTTTAGTTAAGATATTGTTTTTTGTTTTTTGTTCTAATATTTGATTGACTTCTTTTATATTTTCGAGATATTATTATATATCTTTTTTAGTATCGCTACTCTTTTAATAATTAATTGCGCTAATAAATATTTTTGCTTTTTCTTTTAAAAAATTAAATTCTTTATTATAGTTAACAAAGAATAAAGTTATCTTAGTAATATTCGAAATCTTTGCATTAAGTATTAGTTATATTATAAATAAAAGTAATACTCATTTGCAATAAGTATTGTTAACATAATATCTTAAATATTGCTTTAAACTTTATTTTGTTTACTCTATCTAATTATTTGTAATCAAATAATAGATAATAGATATTCTAAGTTTTGTCTCTAATATTAATAGAAGTATCTTTTAATAGTTAGACGTAAAAAGCTTGTCTCTACTACTAATTAGTTCTTTAAATATATTGTAATATTATATAAGTTAATTTAATACAATTAGATTAATTGTTAATTCGATTTTCGATTCCAACTTCTAGAATTGACTTGAATCGACAATTTTACTTTAGGAATCGAATCGAAAATCGATTCGATTCCAACTATTTTAAAATCAACTTAAATTAAATCGAGTCGATTTTCGATTTTAAAAATTGAAATTAAATCGAATTGCCAAGAATGTCAAGAATACTAAAAATAGTATAAATTTAGTTCAAATTTAGATTTTTTTAATTATTTTCTAGATAATGCACAATAGTAATATAAAAATAAAAATAATCTAATATATCTATTAATTATTTAAATAAATTAACTATTTCTATTAAATTATCAATTAATTGTTACTAAAAATAATAAGATTTACTAAAAATAATAGTCTTGACAATTTGATTCGATTTTTCGATTTAATTTTTAATTTAACTTTTGAAATTAAATCGAACTATTAATTTTAACTTTAGAAATCGAATTGTTAAGACTTTCGATTCGATTCGAATCAAATTGTTAAGATTCAATTCGATTTCTCGAATCGACGCGATCAATCTTTATACAATATATCTTAGTTGTTCTACTATAAACTTTTCTCTATATATAATAATATATAAATACTTGATAAGTTTGTTAACTACTATTAGTATCGAATTATATCTATCTTCAATTATTAAATTTGTTAACTTGAGCAACTTAATAATAAAGTCTATCGTAATTTTATTCTATAACAATTTAAATAGTTTCTAATATTAAATTTTGTTATAGCTCGTATATATACTATATTTGTTCTACTAATAACTAAGATATTATTTAATATATATCTTGACAACTTATCTTATTTAAGAAAACTAACAATACTAATATAAAAGCTAAAGAATTTTAATTACTTTCAAGTGTTCTTGCAATAATTTATTATAATATTTCTTTATATATTTGTTAATTTTATCGATAGATATCTAAAGTTTTTCTTTCTTTATTAAAAACTCTTCTTTATTGTCTCTAAGTATTTGTAAGATAGTATTTAGCTTGTGCTTGTTTACTAATAATAATTTGTTTTTGTTAACTTTAAGTATATTGTAATTAAACAATTTCTATAATAGAACAAAATCTAAATCAATTGCGCCAAAAGCACCTACGAGGTGTTCGCGCGTTGCAAACACTCGCGGAAAGTAGTATATATAGGAAGGTTACAATTTCTTTGTTTTTATATAATTACTTCTTCTACTAAGTGCATCTACTCTATTATTATTTTTGTTTAAGATATACTATATTCTAAACTTGTACTATTTAAGTTGTTCTAATTATTGTACTTGTCTTCTATTAAGTTGTTTAATAATAATAAAGTGCAAAAGATTCTTGTAATTAATAAGAATTGTAAGTTCTAATAATTCTTCAATATATACTCTTTATAATTTTAGAAAGACTACAATAGCAAATAACTTCTTGTTGTAAATATTATAATTTTATTTAATTAATAAGAGTTTTCTCGAGAGATATATTACTAAATATTATATATCTTGATATTCTTAACTAAAGTATATATCGATAATTAAATCTAATATATTAATTTCAATTCTACTTAATAATTGTAAATTGTATATTTTTAGTACTAATTTCTTTAAATATTTTAACTTAAGATTTTGAAATAATTTCTCTTCTATTAATTTTTATATCTATAATATCTTCTTCTTTGTAAAATTTGTTAATAGTATTGTATTAGTATTACAATAGTTGCTAAGAATATTATTATTGCGATAGATTGCAATAAAGAAGGCAATAGCAAGTACAATAAAGAAGACAATAACAACTATAGTTGCACGACGATTGTATCTATATTTAGTCTAACATCTTTTATAGAATAAATAGATGCTTTCTACAACTTATTTTTTGTATTATAGTACTTCGTCTATAACAATCTAATAGCTTTAATAACAATTTACACAAGTTATAAATAACTTGTATTGTTCTTCTACTATTCTTAAAAAAAAACAATACTTATTATTGCAATAATTGCTATAAATAGTTTATTACAATCTTGCTTCAATTAAGAACAATCTATTCGAACTTTTTTAAAATGTCAAGTTAACTTCAACAAGCTTATTATTATTCTTGAAACTTAATTAAAAGATTATTAATATTGTCTTTGCTCTCTTAGCTTTTCTCTACTTCGATTATCGATTTGTTAAAGAAAATATTGACAAGTTCTTTTTTATAGTTTAGATTATTATTATTTCTTATCTTTAGTTAAGATTCTCTTATAGTTGTTTATTAAAAAGAAGAACAAGAAACTTGTTTGCAAAGTCTTTATTTTTCTCAAACAATTAAACAATTAATTTTGATAATTTCAAAGCAATTATTTAACAATTTCTTAAACTAACAATTAAGTATTGCTTTAATATTTAGTATTAAAGCTATTTATCGCAAAAGTCTACAATTCTTTCAACTTCTTTATATACTTTACTAAAATTACTTTTTCGAAATTCTTAACAAAGCAAGTTATAGTAGAGTTAGAAAAGAGCACTTATTTAGAAGATTTCGAAATAAAAAATTGTATTGCGATTCTTATACAATTTATTAAATCGATTAAAATTGTAACAAGTAATTCTCGATATTATAGACTAACAATTACTACTAATAGTTCTTCGAATAAGATTGTTAACAAACGTTCTAAGAGAGATCTTGCTATTAAAATATCTTTTACTAAAAAGACTTGTTAAAACAAAGAAATCAATATTATAATTAAATTCTTTTTTTCGAATAATTTTTTTTCAAACTACAACAAAACGTAATATATTAGAAATTGCGTTGTCTTACTCTATATAATATAGACTTAAGAACAAGAATTTAAAACGTTAAACTTTTAACAAGTTATTATAAAACAAAATATTAATATTGCAATTAAAATCTATAAGATACTCTTTATTATTAGAAGAGTTAATTTAAAGAAGAAACAAAAAATATTTTTAATTTCTTTTTTAATAAGATAAGATTTCGAGATTTTATTAAACGTATTTGTAGTAATTCTAAGAATACTTGAAATAAATTAATTAAAATTATAACTTAACGCAATTGTATTAAGAAGCAAAAACAATTAAATTAATTTTTGCAATTATATTAAATAATATATAATATTTCTTAAGTATCGCAATATTATAAAGAAGTATTTTAATTTTATTTTCGACTTTTTTGTAGCTTTAGTAGAGATCTAAATTAACTAAAAATATATCTCGAAGAAATTAAGTCTTTTACTTAGAATTAGTTTTGCTTACTTTTTTGTTATTTAATTGCTAAATTTAATTGCAATAAAGAATTATATAATTGTAGCAATTAAGATTGCAATTAACTTGTCGACAACAATAGATTTTAGAAAGTCTATCTAAATTCTTTTCTAACAAGAAACAGATATTAGAAATAATATTAAAAGAGTAGATATATCTTTTAGATTGCAAATTACAATTTTAGTTTTTTCTTTGTTTATCTTACAATCTTAGCAAAGAGATATAACTATAATTATTTTAATTAGTGCTCTTTGTCTTTGTTGTTGCAATTTTAGATATTTTTTTATTAATATACTATATTTTTTTATTAATAAGCTTTATACAACGCGAGACTTAATATATTCGAACAATAAATAATTCTTGTTGTTTTGTTAAAACTTTACGATTGTATTATTATCGCAAAAGAAATTATTATTATATTAGTAAAGAAAATTATTTATTTGCAAAGACAAACTATTATTGCAATTTACTTGTTACTAATTATTATTACAATTTACTTGCTAAAGCAAATTATTATCGAGATTTATTTGTTGTTAATTTTTAACACAATTTATTTGTCGAAGCAAACTATTATTGCAAAAAAGACTATAAATTATTGTTATTGCAAGCTTGTTAATAGATTAATAATACTTCGAATTATTGTTCTTTCTTATATAATAATTGTCTTAATTTTATATCTAAAATTAATCGAAGATTGAAGTCTATTTTCAATAGATTACAAACAAATACAATAGAATATTAAAAAGCGTTTAATAATTGTAAAAGTTAAGAGTCGAAATATTAACAAAGAAGAAATTATTAACAAAACTATAATTGCAACTATAATTGCAATAAAATACGCTTTTTACGCAAATTAAAGTATTAATAGAATAAATATTAATATAACAATAAGCAAAATTGCAATAAACGCTTAATTTAAGAACAATTGCTTTGCTTATATAATATTATAATATAAAATTTCGAAGAATAAAATATTAATTTTTTTATTTGTTGTTTTTTTTAAATAGCAAAACTCGAAGAAAAGCAATTAGTTTTTTAAGTATTTTCTATATATCTAAGAGAAATTGTACTAAAATAGTATATTAATTTTTCTTATATAATTTGTAGTAAAATAAACAAGATTTTAACAATCTAAAAGAATAAATTGTTTCGAAAATATTGTTTAAACAAGTTTAAGTTCTTAAGAAAAACAAAAAAAATAACTTTTTGTTTCGAAGATAAAAAACAAATATTTAATTAATATTTTGCTAGAAAAATTAATCTTTTTTACAATATTAGAATGCAAAATAAGAATATTATTGTTTGTTATTTTTAAGATAGCTTAAAAGTATAATTAATTTTAACAATATTGTTAAAAGAAGACAACAATACTACTAAGACTTTTAATCAATATATAAAAAATAACAAATAAGCAATATATAAAATTTAAAATTTAAACAAGAAGTTAACAAATTGCTTTTAAGCTTAGTCTTCAAATTAGTTAAATGCGCATATTAATATTGCAATTGTATTGACAATTGCTTAAATTGAGCAACTAGTAAATAATTATTAGCGAGCTATTAATAAATTAACACTTTCTATTGTAGTTATTGTATTAGTTAAGAAGAAAATTCTTACTTCTATAAATAATAATAAGATATCTTAAAAGATAAAGCAATTTTATTGTTATTGCAAAGACAATTACTAAGATAACTTATGTATTTTTGTTATAAAAATTATGCTAATAAATGCAATTGCTAAGAATAATACGCGTTTTAAAACTATATAGTTAAATAATAAAAATATAAAAATTCTTCTTGCTTTGCATATTGCAAAGAAGAAAGAAAATTAAAGTTGCTAATTAATAATCTTAACTCTATTAAAAATTCTATTAATATCGAAAAGCAATATTATTCTAATTATATTTATAATTGCTTATTATTTCGAAAAGATATTTTTTAATTTTATTTAATATTTTCTTATACTTTATTGCAATACTTTTTTGAAAATATCTTTAAACAAAAGTTATCTTTAGATATTGTTATAAAGAATGCAAAAATCTTTATATTTATTATTATTATCGAAATACTTACAATCTTAAAATCTATTAAATAAGAATCGAAGTCTAATTTAATCTTTTAAGTATATTCGAATATATCTATTATACGCTATTTTAGTATTAGCAAATTATATATTTTATATTTTAATATTAACTTTAGATTTAGATTTATTTTTATTAGCAAACAAGTATATTAAATATTTTATTCTTATATTTTAGATTATTTTATATTAGAGAACAAGCAACTAAGATATAAGAAAGTAAACAAAATTGTTATATTTATACTTTGTGTTAAAATATCTTTGCGTCTTAAGAACAACAAGAGTTGAATAAAAATTATTATTGAAAAAACTTATATTGTATTTAATCTACTATATAATATAATTGTTAAAATAAAGCTTTTAAAATTTAATCAAATAATAATCGAATAAAATAAGAATAAACTAATCGTTAATTTGATTTTCGATTTCAACTTTTAAAATTAAATCGAATCGACAATTTAACTTTAGAAATCGAATCGAAAATCGATTTAATTTTAACTATTTTAAAATTGAATCAAATCGAATCGAATCAATTTTAGTGTGATCGTTAAGTTGGGTCGAACTAGACTGATCGCGTCGGGTCGAGTCATCGAGTTCGAACCAAGTTCCCGACTCGCCAAGACCTGGGTCAGGTTAGAATTTTGATATCGAAAAGTCGATTTGGGTCACGATGTTGGTATCAAGTATTCGAGTCGAATCAAAGAGTAAATATGAAATACTTAGCGTATAACTTGGCTCGACTCGCCAAGACTCGAAAAATTTAGATTATTTTTAAAAAAGTGCATTAATCAACTTAATCAAGTTGATTAATTTAATTAATTTGTTTATAATATTATATAGTAATGCATTTAGATAATGCATTTGTACGTTATCTATGCGTTATTATTTTTAAACTATTTTTAGTGATTCAAATAATGCGAATTTTTTTAAAAATAGAAAATCTTGGCATTTTGACGTCATTTTCGATTGCTTGGCGAGTCGATCGAGTCAAGTCAAGAAATCGTTGAGTTGAATCGATTTCGAATCGGGTCACGATGTTGGTACCAAGTATTCGGGCTAAGTCAGAAAGTTGGTACCAAGTATTTGGGTCGGGTTAGAAAGTTGGTACCGATTCCCGGCCCGACGGTCAGTCTAGGTCGAACACTTTTTTCTCAATTCGACCCACCCTCTTGGGCCTCGTAGGGTTGGGCCAGGGTCAAGGCGCGAACCCGACCCTAGGGTTGGACTTCGTCGAGCTAATGCCAAGAATCCAAGCTAACTTCGTCGCGTTAGCATCTACTTATCTTGTCTTATCTTATATATGCGCTAACTCGATTGGGCTAGCGCAGGGTCCACGCTAATCGCATATGGTTAGCGCGTCACGTGACGTCACGTGATCGAGTGGGTCGGGTTAAACACTTGGCGCGCATTCTTCGCTCGCCCCACCTTGTTGAGCTAGGAAATTTGCCTGACCCTAGGGTCAAGGTTGGGCGAGTTAACCCGATCGGGTTGAAACCCGACCCAACGATCAAACTAATCGATTTTCAATTCAAAAATTAAAATCGAATCGAATTGTTAAGAAATCGAAAATCACGTTATTATGTCAAAAATTACTATTTTTAGACTTATGTTATTATGACTTTGAAATTTTGACTAGAGTATAGTTTAATATACTTCGAGATTACAATTAGACTTGTTTATATTGTTACATAATAATCTACTCAAATTGATTATTGCTTGCGTTATCATTTTGCATTACTCTTCGATTCTAGAGAGATTCTTTTAACATTTTCGAGTTTACAATTACACTTTATTCTATAATAATTTGTCTAATTTAATTGTTACTTGCATTATTATTTTGCATTACTCTTTTATTTTAAAGAGATTTTTTATACATTATTTAAAGACATTGTTTCTATTATTTTTATTTGCAATATGTCTAATTCTTTAAAAGCTTCAAATCAATTATTATCTTTAATCGAAAATAATTCTCGCGAATCTATTTCGCGCAACTCGTTATTTAGTAGTTTACGTTCTAATCAATTTGCGAGCCAATTTGATTAAAATTTCTCAATTTTACTTTCAACAATAGAAAAAGAATTCTTCACTAAGTATTAAACAATATTAGAAACAATTTTCTATTGTTTATATTAAGAGAGAAAAACGAATATGTCAAGTAAAATTCAAATACTAACATTTAATTTCAAGAATAATGATTATAAATTGCGATTAACGAGAGTATTTTAAACAAGACTTAATTAAGACTTATTAATTTACGTTAGACAAAAAAGATTAATATAGAAGCATAGTCTAAGCTTTCAAATAAATTTGTTCAAGTAACTTCGATTATAAAAAGTTTTTCTAAGATTATTTGCAAAAGTTGTTATAAGCTTTTGAATTATTTTATTGTTTACGATTATTTAAACACAACAAATATAAAGAAACATTTTCAATTTATTTTTTGCTTAGAACGAAAAAGATTTAAATCGCAAATCGCAATTGATTTAGTCTTTAATCGCGTAAGTCACAATTAATAATGCAAATAAATAATGCAAAACTAACATATTATTAAAAAAAAATTATATTAATTTATCATTCTTTTTTGTTTAAAATAATTAAGAAAATCAACTATGCAAAACTTTTATTAATTTAAGTTTACTCTTTCGAATTATTGATAATTCTTACTTTCGAAAATTATTAAAAATACTTCGATCAAAACTAGTGCTTCTAGATCGCACGAAATTATCGAAAATAATTCTTTCGAATTTCGATTAAATTCGTGAGAAAATCAAAATAAATCTTAGAGATACTTAACGTATCTTTATTGCTTTAAATGCATAATCTAGTTCTTAAAGAGTTGTCTACTTAGAAGTGTTAATATATTGAGTTAATATCGCATTTCAATTTCGCGAACATCTTATTAAATTTATTTTTCTTAATATCGAATATATAAGTTGTTAATTAATATTAAAGCTTATAAAGATTTTAAAGTTTTTTAAGATTAAAAACAAATTTCTTGATGTTATTATTAATAACGCGAACAATAATGGCACTCTAAAAGACGAACTCGAAAGAGCTTTAAATTAACGAGAATTTTAATAAAGCAAATAACAAAACTCTATTTCTTATTTGACTTATATTATTAATTTAGTGACTTAAGATTTTATTGCGACTTTAGAATTGAAAACAATAACTAACAATGTTGTTGTGCAATTGAAAAATGCACAAATTTAAAATATTGCAAGAAGTACAAACTTGTTTATTATAATTAAAAAGATATTTCTTTTTGTAATAATGCAAAAAGATAATGCATTTGCTAAATTTTATCTAGATTCGCGCTTTTACAATTGCTATCAATGACTTAGCTTAACGTTTGCTTTGCTTTAAAGTCTTTCAACAGCAAATTAAAAAAAAATTACGAAAATTAGTACAAAATATTTGTATTCGTTAAAACTTTATTTATTTAATGCTTCGTCGTGCGTATTAATTACGCGATTTTATTAATTTTTAAATAAAAAAATACTTTTAAAATTAAAAAATACAACAAATTAGACTAAACGAAAGCGAATAATAATTAATTTTATTTGTTAACAATATGTTAAATTCTTTCTACGAATGCAATCCTATAGTTTTACAAACAACTAATATAAATATTTATTTAACATTTTGAATATTCGATGCGATGTTTAATTATCTCGAACATCTAAAGAAAACAATTGAAATTAATGTTTGTTTTTTGACAAAAATCGTAACAAGAGTTTGCAATAAAATTTTAACAAAGCTTGCAAAATATTATTCGAAAACAAAAGAACTTAATAACACATTATATAATTTTGTTAATATTTTAAATTTTACGCAAAAATTAAGTCTTTACAAGATGTAAAAAAAAAAAAAATAATAATAATGTTATTAACTATAAGACAAAATACAAAATCGAATTTAAAATTTATTTTTGACGTTATTACGATTTAATTGCTAGTTTAAGAGCAAAAGCACAAAGAGCAAATATCGCTAAAAAAATAATGCAATATAATATTGCATATAATTTTTTGCTAACACTTTTGTAGTCTATTGCGATTATTGCGAGATTTTTATTTCGACAATTTTAACGCTTTTGTTTAATTTAAGATGAAGATAATCGATATCTTCGAACTAATATTATAAAGAATAAATATTTAACTTGAAAGTATTAAAGAGATAACGCTTCGAATTTTCTTAAGTTAACGCAAATGACTTAAGATGTGCTTTCATGCCCAATGTTATTAATAAATATTGAACGAACTTTTAGTTTTGTTCGAAAAGTGTGTTGATAAAATCGATCTCAAATGAGTTCGCAAACAATTGAGCAAATTATAATAATTAAGTATTATAATTGTACTATGAATTTAAACTTAAAAAAGATTGTTGTCGAATTATAAAATATATATTGCAAAGAAAAAAATAATGATTAAGCGATAGACAAAGAAGAGAATTTTTTTCGAATAAAGTTCGAGATCGTTCTAAATTAAATTTATTAATAGACGTGTTATATTATTGAAAATATCGCATCTACAATTATAACATAAACAAACAAATCTTATTAATAATAATGCAAAAAAATAATGCATTTAATAATTTCGATTGCTAAAAGAAAGCTATTAATGACTAAATCTCGAAGATTTGACTTACAATTAACACAAAGAACACATTATGATTGTTCAAAAAAAACATAGAATCATTTTAGAATTTTTATTACTAAAAAAGATCAAATTGCTTTATTAAACACTTAATAAACTAACAATTTTTAAGTTAAATTGTCACACGTTTGACGTAAATTGTCGCAAAATTTAAGTCTATATAGAGTAAAATATTAATTAAATTTTGTAATTACAATGATAATGCAACAAAATAATGCACTCACTAAAGAAAAAAATGCACATAAACGCTTTTGCGACTTCTTGAAATACGTCTAAGATTAATTTCTAAATGCGATATTCGTTCTCTTGACGATCATAATTCTAAATCTCGTCGTATAGTATTTTATCAACTAGACGTTAAAATGAGCGTTTAAAAATAAAAAATCCGATGAATTTCTAATATTTTTTAATCTCTTGAGGTGCGACAATTTTAAGCTTTTATTTTCGCTCTCTTTATTGCAAAACATTAGTATATTAATTGAAAATGCATTATCTATTTGCATTACCTTGTCTACGTTAGTATTACAAACACTCTTTTCTTTAATACTTTTGTCTTCGACACTTTTGTCTTTATTATTGTTTATTTCGTCTAGACTAATCGTTGATTTGATTTTTGATTTCAACTTTTGAAATTAAATCGAATCGACGATTCAACTTTAGGAATCGAATTGAAAACCAATTCGATTTCAACTATTTTGAAATCGAATTGAATCAAATCGAGTCGATTTTCGATCCAAAAATTAAAATCGAATCGAATTGTCAAGAATGTCAAGAATACTAAAAATAGTATAAATTTAGTTTAAATTTAGATTTTTTATTAATTACTAGATAATGCTTAGTAGTAATGCATTTATAAAAAG
>JAABUQ010002669.1_pt1 | contig 34759 bp, 32 predicted proteins | sample 5560001 | NCBI WGS metagenome assembly JAABUQ01 (sample SAMN10711888, study PRJNA513371) | rock metagenome | isolation source: Antarctica rocks | place: Antarctica: Victoria Land, Finger Mt nord | collected 2015-12-18
ATGCCATGCGTGTGATTATCTCACGTCCACAGCAAAATCGCAGGCGTTACGACCGAGAAAGACACCAGCCACCTAGGGTTGATCCGAGGTCGCCCTGATGATGGTCGACAGAAGTGGAGCAACGATGGCGACACCGGCGGTGCAAGCTTCGTCGGCGACGGGCGCCGGTCGGGCAGCCATCCCCGAGCGGACCCTGCGCAAGGACCGATGGTGGCTGCAGCCGACCATCTCGGGCAGCGTCCTGGTGGCCTTCATCGCCTATTCGACGTGGGCCGCGTTCGACAACGCCAACTACTTCGCCCGCCCCTACATCTCGCCGTTCTACTCCCCCTGCCTGGCCGACATCTGCGGGCAGGCACGCTCGGGAGCCGACGTCAACGTCCACGTGCCCCACCTGGGGATCTTCGGGCCCTGGTGGTCCATCTCCCCGGCCATCCTCATCCTGATCTTCCCGCTCGGGTTCCGGCTGACCTGTTACTACTACCGAAGGGCGTACTACCGCGCCTTTTGGGGTTCCCCGCCGGGCTGCGCGGTGGGGGAGCGGCACAAGACCTACAGCGGCGAGACGCGGTTTCCGCTGATCCTTCAGAACCTCCACCGCTACTTCTTCTACTTCGGCCTGATCTTCAACGCGATCTTGACCTACGACGCGGTGGTGGCGTTTCGCGACACCCACGACCGGTGGGGCCACATGGGCGTCGGAACCCTGGTGCTGGTGGCCAACGCCATCCTCCTGTGGCTGTATTCGGTGTCGTGTCACTCCTGTCGCCACATCATCGGCGGGCGCCTCAAGCACTTCTCCCGCCACCCCGTCCGCTACCGGGCGTGGGAGCTCGTGTCCAAGCTCAACAAGCGCCACATGCAACTGGCCTGGGCCAGCCTCATCTTCGTGGCCCTGACCGACCTCTATGTCCGCCTGGTGGCCAGCGCCACCATCCACGACGCAAGGTTCTTCTGATGGTCTCCGCCGCCGATGCCGGCGGCTATCAACGCCACACCTTCGACGTCATCGTCATCGGTGCCGGAGGGGCCGGGCTGCGAGCCGCCATCGCCGCCCACGAGGCCGGGGCCAGCGTTGCGGTCATCTGCAAGAGCCTGCTGGGCAAGGCCCACACGGTGATGGCCGAGGGGGGCATCGCCGCGGCCATGGCCAACGTGTACCCCGAGGACAACTGGAAGGTCCACTTTCGAGACACCATGCGGGGGGGAAAGCTGCTCAACCACTGGCGCATGGCCGAGCTGCACGCCCGGGAGGCGCCGGCTCGGGTGTGGGAGCTCGAGCAGTGGGGCGCGCTGTTCGACCGCACACCCGACGGCCTGATCAGTCAGCGGGACTTCGGGGGTCACCGCTACGCCCGTCTGGCCCATGTGGGGGACCGAACCGGCCTGGAGATGATCCGAACCCTCCAGCAGCGGGCGGTGAGCCTCGGGGTCGAGGTGTTCATGGAGTGCACGGTGACCGACGTGCTCAAAGACGGCCGGCGCGTGGCCGGGGCCTTCGCCTACTGGCGGGACTCGGGTCGCTGCGTGATCTTCGAGGCGCCCGCGGTGGTGCTGGCCACCGGGGGGATCGGCAAGTCCTGGAAGGTGACCTCCAACTCCTGGGAGTACACCGGCGACGGCCACGCCTTGGCGCTACGGGCCGGAGCCAGCCTGGTCAACATGGAGTTCGTCCAGTTCCACCCCACCGGCATGGTGTGGCCGCCGTCGGTTCGAGGCATCCTGGTGACCGAATCGGTGCGAGGTGACGGCGGGGTCCTTCGAAACTCCGAGGGCCGCCGGTTCATGTTCGACTACATCCCGGAGTTCTTCAAGGCCGAGACGGCCGACACCGAAGCCGAGGCCGATCGCTGGTACGACGACAAGCGGGCCAACAGGCGACCGCCCGAGCTCCTGCCTCGCGACGAGGTGGCCCGGGCCATCAACAACGAGATCAAGGAGGGCCGGGGCTCGGAGCACGGCGGCGTGATCCTCGACATCGCCAGCAGGCGCAGCGCCGAGTACATCCAGAAGCGACTGCCCTCCATGTACCACCAGTTCAAAGAGCTGGCGGATGTCGACATCACCGCCACGCCCATGGAGGTCGGTCCCACCTGCCACTACGTCATGGGCGGGGTGGAGGTCGATCCCGATACCGGGAGCTCCGCCGTCGACGGCCTCTACGCGGCCGGCGAGGTGGCCGGGGGCATGCACGGATCCAACCGGTTGGGCGGCAACTCGCTGGGCGATCTCCTGGTGTTCGGCAAGAGGGCGGGCGAGGCGGCGGCCGCCTATGCCTCCGGACTTACCGCCTCGCAGTCCGGGGTCAGCGACGACGATGTGGCCGCCGCCTCGGCGCGGGTGTTGTCGCCGTTCAACGGCGCCGGGCTGGAGAATGCCTACGGCCTTCACCAACGGTTGCAGGCCACCATGCAGGACCTGGTGGGCATCATCCGGACCGACTCGGAGATGCGCCAGGCGCTCGATGTCGTCGGCGATCTGGCCGCTCGAATCGAGCACGTGTCGGTGGAGGGTCACCGCCAGTACAACCCGGGATGGCACCTGGCCCTCGATCTGCGCAACATGCTGCTCGTCTCCGAGGCGGTGGCCCGGGCCGCGCTGGAGCGCCAGGAGAGCCGCGGCGGCCACACCCGTGACGACTACCCGATGACCGACCCCCACTGGGCCAAGCTCAACGTGATCGTCACCCTGGGGGCCGACGGGAAGATGGCCATCGACCGCCAAGCCCTCCCGGTCATGCCTGCGGGGCTCGCCGAACTTGTCGAAACCGGCCCATGACCTACGACCTGCGCCTTCGCATCTGGCGCGGTGACGCCACCGGCGGCGCCCTGCAGGATTACACCGTTGCGGTGGAGGCCGGCGAGGTGGTGCTCGACGCCTTGCACCACCTCCAGGCGCAAGAGGCCGGCGATCTGGCGGTCCGCTGGAACTGCAAGGCCGGCAAGTGCGGGTCGTGTTCAGCCGAGGTCAACGGTCGGCCCCGCCTGCTGTGCCTGGCCCGCCTCTCCACCTTCGAGGGCGGCGAGCCCATCACCATCACCCCGTTGCGCACCTTTCCGGTCATCCGGGACCTGGTCACCGACGTGTCGTTCAACTACCGCAAGGCCGCCGAGGTGCCCGCCTTCAACCCGAGTGCCCAGGAGCCGACGGCGCCATTTCGGATGGCCCAGATCGATGTCGAGCGCTCACAGGAGTTCCGAAAGTGCATCGAGTGCTTCTTGTGCCAGGACACCTGCCACGTGATCCGGGATCACGAGGAGAACAAGGAGGCCTTCGCCGGGCCCCGCTTGTTCATCCGCTACGCGGAGTTGGAGATGCACCCCAACGACTCCTTGGACCGACGCCGGCTGATGCAGGAGGAACGGGGCCTCGGGTTGTGCAACATCACCAAGTGCTGCACCGAGGCGTGCCCGGAGCACATCAAGATCACCGACAACGGGATCATTCCCCTCAAGGAACGGGTGGCAGATCTGAAGTACGACCCGGTGAGGTTCTTTCGGCGTAAGCGTCCCGGCTGATCGGCTGATCGGCTGATCGGCCGGCGTGCGGCGTGCGGCGTGCGGCGGGTGGCGGGTGGCGTGTGGCGGGTGGCGGGTGGCGGGTGTGGGGGCGGGCCGGCGTGTGGGCGTCGGTGTGGGCGAACTTGGCTGCGCAAAACCACGTAGAGCGTGAACAGCGCAGCCAAGTTCTCGTCCTGCTGTTGGCCACCTCCCCAGACCTCCCCCGGCCAGCGTCGTTGTCCAGCCGGCCGAGACCAGCCCAGGGTCTTGACATCACGAAAAATCATGAAAAGCTATTGGGCTGGGATTTGCTCAGTCACTGCCACGGGAGTAGCCATCATGCAGTTGTTCACTCAACCTCCGAAGCCGCACAGGGCGACGACCGCGCACCTGCAGGCCGCCTACCCCTTCGTAGCTGAGGGAGGACTCGGGGTCCCGGGTCCCTACATCGGCAGGGACCTTTTCGGGGGGTTCTTCTGCTTCGATCCCTGGGAGCTCTACCAAAGGGGTCAGCTCACCGGCCCCAACGTGGTCGTCGTCGGCCAGATCGGTCGGGGCAAGTCCACCTTCGTGAAGACCTATCTTCGCCGTCAAGCGATGTTCGGGCGCCAGGCGTGGGTGATCGACCCCAAAGGGGAGTACGGGCCGCTGGCCCACGCCGCGGGCGCCGCCCCCCTGCGGCTCGCACCGGGCGGGCCGCTCCGGCTCAATCCCCTCGACGCCATCGGCCCCGGCCCCGCCCCCGGCCCCGCCCCCGGATCCCGTCCCGGCACCGGCGACCTCCAGAGCCGAGTCGCCGGCAGTCGACCCGAGGGTGAGCTCCTCGCCTCGATCGTCGCGTCCTCCCTCGGACACGACCTGACTCCCGGGCAACGTACGGCCACGGATCTCGCCCTGCGCCGGGTAGCCCTCCGATCCGGAGCGTCGCGTCGGGACCGACCCACCCTGCCTGACGTCGTCGCCGCCCTGCTCGATCCCGACCCGGAGTCGGCCGCCTCGGTGAGCACCGATGTCGCCGGCCTGGCGGCCGAGGGCAGGGACGTGGCTCTCGAGTTGCGCCGCCTGGTGGAGGGTGACCTGGCGGGGATGTTCGATGGGCCGACCTCGCCGGGGATCGACCCCGCCGCTTCGCTGGTGGTCCTCGACCTTTCCGCCCTCTACGCCTCGCCGGCCCTGGGGATCCTCATGACCTGCGCCGCTGCCTGGCTGCAAGCCACCATCAACCATGCCCCCGGCATCAAACGGCTGATCGTGGTCGACGAGGCCTGGGCCATCCTGCGCAATCTGGCCACCGCCCGCTGGCTGCAATCGAGCTTCAAGCTGTCTCGCGCCTTCGGGGTGGCCAACGTGGCCGTCGTGCACCGCCTCTCCGACCTTCGGGCCGCGGGTGCTGATGGTTCGGAGACCCAACAGTTGGCCCAGGGCCTGCTCGCCGACGCCGAGACCCGAGTGGTGTTCGCTCAACCGCCCTCCGAGGTGCCCGGCGTGGTCGACGCCTTGGGCTTGACCTCCACCGAGGCCGCCATCCTCCCCCGGCTGCCGAGAGGGATGGCCCTTTGGAAGGTCGGGGCCCGTTCCTTCGTCGTAGCCCACGCCCTGACCGAGCGGGAAGCCGTCCTGGTCGACACCGATGCCTCCATGCGGGAACCGCGGCGGTGAACGCATCAGCCTCAAGCTCCCATGCCAGGGTCTCGCGCCGGTCTGGCTCCCGGGCCCAGCACGGCGCCGACACCCTTGGGGTGGCCCTCGCCGGCCTGCTGGTCGTCGTCGGCGCCATCACCTGGGCCACCGGTGAACTGGCCGGTCGGCTGGCCAGCGGTCGGTGGCCGGCCGTCCCGTTCCTGGCCGTTGCCGGCATCGTCGCCCGGATCCCATCACATCTCGGGTCGCTGTCGGGAGCGTGGCCCGCCCCCGTCCGATATCGGCTTCCCGGCCAGGCCGCCATGGTGAGCACCGCCGCCGGGCTCTGCGCGCTGAGCGCGCTGATCTTTGTCACTGCCTTTCGAGCCGCCCAGGCGTGGCGAAGCCGACCCGGCCGCCCACTTCGCCTGCCGCCCCGTACCCCCCGCCATGGCCGGCGCGGGCTCGGAGGCCGGGTTCGCTCCGGCCCGCGCTGGCCCCCCCGGCGGGACCGCTTCACCCGGCCGGACGGTCCTGGCCGGGGAGCGAGATGGGCGACGCGCCGGGACCTTCGCCCGCTGATCGTGGCCCGCGGCGGCGGGACGGGACGTGTCGTGCTGGGTCGGGTGGGGCGGAGCCTGGTGGCCACCGAGTCGCGTCACTCGGTGCTCGTTGTCGGCCCCACCCAGTCGGGGAAGAGCACGGCGATCGCCGTTCCCGCGCTGCTCGAGTGGGATGGACCAGTGGTGGCCACCTCGGTCAAGGATGACCTGGTGGCTGCCACGGTGGGCTGGCGCTCCGCCCACGGTCGTTGCTGGATCTTCGACCCGACCACCGAGAGGACAGGGACCGGTCCGGCAGGCGGGATCGGTGGTGGTCCCGCCCGTTCCACGTGGTCCCCCCTGGCCGAAGCCTCCACCTGGGGCGGAGCCCAGCGCATGGCGGCATGGCTGGTGGATGCCACCCCCGCACGCGGCGGGATGACCGACGGAGCGTTCTGGTTCGCCGCTGCGGCAAAGCTTCTGGCCCCGCTGCTCCTGGCCGCGTCACGCCACGGAGCGACGATGGCGGAGGTGGTGGCGTGGAACAATGCCGCCGACTTCGCCGAACCCCTCGCTCTCCTCGACGCCGGATCCGAACCCGAGGCCGCCGCCGCCCTGGCCGCCGGAGCGGGGCGCGATCCCCGGCTCCGTAGCTCAATCATCACCACCCTCGAGACGGTGCTGGCCCCCTTTGAGGACCCGGCCGTGGCCCGGGCCACGGCCGGGTGTGACATCGATCCGCTCACCTTGCTCGGGGGCCGTCACAGCCTCTACCTCTGCGGGCCCAGCCACGAGCAGGCCCGAGTCCAGGGCCTGTTCGCGGCGCTGGTGTCGTCGGTGGTGGCCTCCGCCTTCGAGCTCGTGCACCGCCAGGGCCATCCTCTCGATCCGCCGTTGCTGATCGTTCTCGACGAGGCTGCCAACATCGCTCCACTCCGTGACCTCGACACCCTGGCGTCGACCGCGTCGGGCCTGGGAATCCAGGTGGTCACCATCTGCCAGGACCTGGCGCAGCTTGGCGCCCGCTACGGCGCCGAGCGGAGCCGCAGCATCGCCAACAACCACCGGGCCAAGGTCATCCTCTCGGGCGTGGCCGACCTGGGCACCCTCGATCTCGTTTCGGGCCTGGCCGGCGACACCGCGGTCAGGGAGGAGACCCTCACCCGGGACCTGCGTGACGGGCGGCGGACGAGATCGTCTGGGGTGGCGTTTCGCCGCTTGGTGGCCACCGACGAGCTGCGCCGCATCCCACCCGGCGACGGTGTCTTGATCTACGGTCATCTCCCGGTGGCTCGACTCGGTCTGCGGCCCTGGTATGGCGACGCCAACCTTCGTCGGCGGGTGGGTTCCCCATGACGCCGCCGGCCAGCTTCGATGTGGCCATCATCGGCGGAGGCATCGTCGGCCTGGCCACTGCGCTGGCCGTCACCAACGAGCGACCCGGGGCCCGGATCATCGTGGTGGAAAAGGAAGCTCGGTGGGCCTCTCATCAAAGCGGTCGCAACAGCGGGGTCATTCACGCTGGGGTGTCCTACCGGCCCGGGAGCCTCAAAGCAACGATGTGCAAACTCGGCAACGCGTCGATGATGGCTTTTTGCGCGCGCCACGCCATCCCCTACGAGCGGTGCGGGAAGCTGATCGTCGCTGCCGATCGCCATGAGCTTCCCGCCCTGGACGCGCTGGCCGAGCGGGGCCGGGCCAATGGGGTCGCACTGCGCCGGATCGCGCCGGAGGAGATCGCTGACTTCGAGCCCCACGTCCAAGGCGTCGGCGCCGTGCATGTGCCCGACACGGGCATGGTGGATTACCGGCGGGTGAGCGAGACCATGGCCAGTCTCCTCGCCGCCCGGGGGGCGGAGCTGCGCCTCCGAACCCGCCTCCTTCGCGTAGCCCCGGTGGGGCGGCATGGTGTTCGTACCCTGGAGACCACTGCGGGGCCCCTTGCCGCCCGACTGGTGGTCAATTGTGCCGGCCTCCAAAGCGACCGCGTCACCCAGGCGGCGGGCGACGAATCGGCTAACCGGATCGTACCGTTCCGGGGCGAGTACTACGAGCTTGTGGGCCAACGACGGTACCTGGTCCGGAACTTGGTCTATCCGGTACCGGATACCCTATTCCCCTTCCTCGGAACCCATTTCACCCGGATGGTGGATGGCCACGTGTATGCCGGACCAAACGCCGTTCTTGCCGTTCGTCGCGAGGGCTATCGAAAGCGAGATCTCAACTTGGCCGACGTGCGCGACAGCCTCGCCTTTTCGGGGTTTCGCTTTCTGGTCCGCCGCCAGCCCTGGCGTTCATTGACCAAGGCGGCATTTGTGCGGAGCATGCAGCGGCTGATCCCTGAACTGAGCGAGGATGACCTCGTCCGGGCGCCGACGGGGATCCGGGCTCAGGCGGTGACGGCCGATGGAACCCTGATCGATGACTTTGTTATCGTGGCGTCCGAACGGATTATCCACGTCGGAAATGCCGTTTCGCCGGCCGCCACCTGCTCGCTCGAGCTCGGCCGGGAGATCGCCCACCGCCTGCACGGTTGGGGTCTCTAGCAATGCGTATCAGGCGAAGCGAGCTCGAACAAGGATACGTCTGAACGCATAGAAATACGGCTGAGAGGGCCCGAGTATCGCCACCAGACGCTGCTCGTAAGCGGCCAGAAATTCCCCCCATGTCGCGCCGTCAAGTGCAGCTTGAAATGGGGTGAGAAGTGTGCCCCGAACCCAGGTCACGACGTCGGCGGTGGACTTCAGGTGGTGACCGTAAATCTGGAGGCGAACATGGAGCTCGACGGCACCGTGGCGATCCAGGAGCTCGGCGTAGGTCTCGGGCTCAAGGACATTATTACTGTGGTCGGGCGGGGGCTGGCCGGCGAACGCGCCGAGGAACGGCTCCTCTCGGGCCAACTGGTTGGCCACCTGGTGAGAGGGGTGGTCGCCATTGGTGGGCACCTGGAATGCCAATTGGCCGCCGGGGCTGAGGGCGCCGACCAGCCGGGCCAGCAATGCCGGGTGATCGCCGACCCACTGCAGAGCGGCGTTGGAGAACACCAGATCGAATCCCGATCTCTCGAAGGTGGCGAGGTCTCCTGCCTCGAACTGCAGCCCGGGCCCCTCCTCGGCCCGGGCCAGCATGGCGGCTGAGCGATCGATCCCAACCGTATGGGCGGCCTCGCTGTGTCGGTGCAATTCGGCGGTCAACGCCCCAGTGCCGCACCCCAGGTCCACAACCCGGCCACCCGGGCAAGGTTGCACCAGGGTCAGCAGGTCATCGAAGGGCTGCCGGCGTTCGACTGCGAAGCGTTCATAGATCTGCGGGTCCCACGTATCGGTCACCTTCCCTTCCTTCCCCGAAGTCGGGGAATATCCCCGCCCCCCGTTCCCGTCCGCTTCTCGAAGTGAGGGCCTGTCTTGTTCCCGTCGAACCACCGAGTCCCCCCTCTGTCCCCCGCCCCCGAGGGCTCCGTGACGGGGTCGGCGATGCCCCGCCGCCGGTTGCGACCCTGGGTGATCGTGGTCGGGCTCTTGATCCTGGGTGCCGGCCTCTTCGTGTCGCCCTTCGCCTCGCTACCGCTCGACCGTGCCGGGCGATCAATGGTGGCGCCGCTTCACCTGGCCACCATCACCGACGTGACGCCTGCTGCAGAGCCCGTTGCTTCCCCGGTCACCGTGGCTGCCGGTGAGGACCCGGTTTCTCTGGTGGCATCGTGGCCTGAGCAGGCGACACCAGCGGCGGCCACGGTGGTCAGCGTCTACATCGCCGCCCCCCACCTCTCCGTCCCCGTGGCGACCGTGCCGGTGGCCGCTGGTCTGCATGCCGTGGCTCTCCCTCCCCTCCCGGCCGGCACCACCGACGTGGTGACGGTCACGGTCACCGGGGCCGGCGGTTCCTCTATGCTGGGGCCGAGCGCGCCGTTCCCCTCCGTTCCTGTCCCGCACTCGGTGACGGCTGCGTCAGGGGCGGGGCGGCCGTGCGAGGGAGCAGGGTATGGCCTCGGCCGGGTGACGATCGACGACTACACCGGTTTCCAGGGTTCCTACTGCGAACCGCCAGGCTTCACCTCGGGAACAGGTGCCTTCTGTGCCGACCACGCCCTCGCCTACCCTTCTGGAGCCTCCGGTTATCGATGGGCCAGCTCCGTCGTGGGGGGCAACGAGGTATTGATCAACCAGTACGGCCGCGCCGCCAACCCGGCCGACGTCGCCCGCCTGGGCTGGATCTATGGCACCTGGGGCTCGACGAGCGACCCCGCCCGGGCGGTGGCCATCGGAGCCATCACCCACGCCGTCATGGGCGACTACCCCGGCCTGGCGGTGGCCGACCTCGACCCACCCCGACTGGCCGTGACCGGCGGGGATCCGACAACCATCAAGGCCGACGTCGAGTCGATGTGGCACGCCTCGGGCCGGGACGCCGGTCCCTATGCGATGAAGATCGATCCCGGCGCCGGACCCTTCACGGTGGGAGGAAGTTACCGGGGCCGGGTCAGCCTGACGGGCCGTGGCGGGGGAGCGGAGACCGGGATTCCCATCACCGTCTCAGGATCCTCGGTCCATGTGGTTCCCGACCAGCCCGCCACCACCGGACCCGACGGCTCCCTGTCGTTCACCTGGTCGCCCACGGCGGCCACCATGACGCTGGCGGCCACCAGCGGTGTTTCGCTGCCGGGCAGCGAGGTCACCCTCTGGCATGCGGTGACGGCCCCCGTTGCGGTCCAGCGGGTGCTCACCTCGGCCGGCCCCACGACCCCGGCCACCTCGATCAGCCTGACCGCCAATGCGCCGGCCTCCCTGACCCTGCTCAAGGCCTCCGCCGATGCTGCGTGGGTGCCAGTGGGCGCCGGGTTCGACTTCGATGTCGCCCAGCGCACCGGGCCGGAGGGTGTGTGGCAGACCGTGGCCCAACGCAGCACGGCCGCCGATGGGACGATGACGCCGGTGGGTGGCCTGCTCGCCGGGCCGTACCGCATCACCGAGTCCGCCCACCCGCCGGCGTTCCTGCCCGGCGGTCCCTGGGAAGGTCAACTCGCCTCTGGCCAGGACACCAAGGTGGTCCTCACCGATCAGGTCGCCACCCGGCCCGTCACCATCGCCAAGATCGGCGAGAATCCGTTGGCGCAGCCGATCGGTGCCGGGGTGAACTTTGAGGTGTCCTACGACCCGACGGCATCGGGAACATTTGCCACCCCGGTCGGCACCTGGACGACCGGCGCCGACGGCACCACCCCTGCCCGGGGCCTGGCCCCGGGCCGCTACCAGGCCACAGAAACGACGCCCCCACCCGGGTACCGCCTTGCTCCACCCGCCACCTTCACGGTCGCCCCGATGACCGCCGCCGACCTCGCCGCCCCCGGCGGAGGCGTGCAGACCGTCTCCATGCAAGATCTCGCCATCCGCGGCGTGATGAAGCTGAAGAAGCTGGATGCTGACAGCGGGGCGGTGCTCCCCGGAGCTGTCCTCACGGTCACCACGACGGGGGCTTCCGACCCGTCGCCAACCGGACCCCTTTCGTCTTCTTCGCCTTCTTCTTCTTCTCCGCCTTCTTCGGCTAGGCCCGGCGTTGAGGTCGGGGCCGGGACGTCTCCAGCTACGGCGCCGGCGTCAGCGGGCAGGGACGGTGCCCGCACCATCGGTACCTGGACCACCGGCGCCGAGCCCATCGACGTCGCCGACCTGCTGGCCGGCACCTACGTCGTCACCGAGGTTGCCGCTCCGCCCGGTTACCAGCTTCCGAACTCGGCAAGCCAGACCGTCACCCTGGCCCCGGGCCAGTCTCTGGCCGTCACCCTTGCCGATCACCGAATCCCCCCCGCTCCGCCGGCGGCTGCACCGTCGCCCCCCTTGCCCGCCGCCCTGGCGATCACCGCGCCGTCCCTGCCCTCGCGGGGAATGCTGGCAATGACCGGGCTCCCCCTGTGGCGCCTGACGGCGGCCGGGCTGCTCCTGGCGATGGCGGGCGCCATAGTACTTTTCGCATCTCGCCGCCAGGGGAAGAATTGCGCCTACAGATCTCCTCGGCAAGGTGCATACCGTGGTGGCCGCAGATGAGACGGCAAGGTTGCGATACGAGGCGTCAAGATTGGCGGCGGTGATCGAGGAGAAGAGCCGCCTGTGGGACGATCGTGCCGGCCGCGAGATTATGGCACGCTACCTGAGGCCACACGCTGCGGCGGCCGGTGCCCTGCTCGACGCCCTGGAGGAGAGGGATGAGGTGCTGACAGAACTTCTCTCGGATGTGAATCAAGCCCACATCGAGTTGGAGGTGGGCGCCGTCTCCGCCGCGGCCGGCCGCCTGGCCATCGACGATCTCGGGGTGGCATTGGACCACCTCGAACGGACGGTGGAAGAGCTCACCGAGGCGGAGAGGAGGGCGACCGAACTCGAGCGGGAGGCGATCCGCCTGGCGGATCTGGCCAATGCTTGCGCCGGTCAAGGAGCAGGCGAGGTTCCGAGGTTGAAGCCCCTAACCCAGGATGCCTGGAACGACGAACGTCGGGCCCAGCAGGAAATACGTCGTGAACAGCGCAAGGTGGAATTGACCAGGCTCCAACAGGCCTTCCCGGACCTCGGAGTGGCCCACATTGTGGAGGGCGAGATCAACCCCAAGGGCAAGTTCGTCGGATTCCACAGCCGAGGTGGCGAGTTGGGTATCGTCCTTCACACTGGGGTCCCGGATGGCGCCGGCGTGTACCGAGCGGAGGTCGCCATACCCCGAGCGGACGGTAACCTCCGCTACAAGAAGATAGGGGTCCATACGATGTTCCCCGACGACTGGAGCGCAGAGCGGGTCTGTGAGGAAGTTATGTCGGCCCATACGGCGCCTGCGTTTCTCAGCAAGTCATTGTGGCAGGGAGTGAGTGTGAGCGGCGTTTTGATTCAGGGCCGGATCAATCAGGGGAACGGCATCGTTGCCTATCCGATCATGGGGAGCTAAAACTTGCAGATCCAAAACATAGAACCAACGAATATTCATGCGTTTCGAGACGAGAGTGGCTTCCCCAGGCTCACTTTTGACGCAGACGTCCCTGCCGAACTTGGTGCTAGTTTCGTACACGACGTTCAGACTGAAGGCGACGCAGAACGGATCTTGGGCTTACTCCAACTTGTGATCGACGGGATGGACGCCGACTATAGCTTTTCTGGAAACTCATTTACTGTTACCATCCACGAAACTATGGTAACCATTGTAGACGATATCGTTGAAGAAACCCCTATTATTGAGATGTCTCATGAGCAGTACCGAATCATTCTTAGCGGTTGGCGAGAGTTCCTCCATGATGCGTTACGGTGAGAACCTTAGCATTTCCGGCTTCATCGTAAGATGATTCACGCCGCAACGCTTTGGTGGATGGCCGACTGCGGGCGAGCACAGCCATCCCGCTTGCGACAAAAGCCCACAGAATCTTGCTACGTAGTCTACTATGGTGCTGTGGTTCCCTCGCGTGGCGCTACCATCGGCTTGCGACAACGGCAACCGTCGTCAGTTAGGTTGCGGCTGTGTGCGTTCGTGACGGGTTTGTTGGTGTTCTCAGCTGCTGGCTGCGGAGGGTCCCACGTAAGCTTGCAAAAGGTCCGGCCGACGTCACCCAGTCAGCCTTCAGGCACTGGGTCTCTACCCGGCACCCTCGTGACGGATGGATCCCCTCAGCCCAATGATGGTCAGGACCCAGCTATCGTTGCCTCATATGAGGCAAGTCTGGCGGATTTCGTCCAGGTCGCCACCAAGGCGCCGGTGCAGATAAACGGGAACCTGCTGACAAGCCACATGGGTGGGGATAGGCTGAAATTTGTTACAGGAGCCCTTCTCAAGCTCGCCAGCGAGGGCCACGTAGATTCGGGCTCGCTTTCTAGTGTCCATGCAAAGGTTATTCAATACTCAGCGTCGAATGCGTCGGGTTTTCCGCAGGCGATAGTTCAGGCGTGTCTGCACGACGATATTAGCGTGGCTAATGCGGCAAATGGCGAGATTGTTGGTAGATCAAGTCACAGCACTCAGCCTGTGGAGGATCTTCTTCAACTGTCGGCGGGCGCGTGGAAGGTTATGGCTGAGGCCGATCGAGGTGCGGGTTGCGCATAACCGTTCTCTTCCTCTCGGTTCCATTTATCCTAGGGGTGCTGCACTCGGTTGGTTACGAGGTTCCTTTGGTGCCAATAGATTCGTATGGCACTGCACAGACGGGTCCCGAGGGAGTGGTTGCCATCGGAGCGGGTCGTAATGGCGGTAATGGGTCCGTCGCTGGGATCGGGTCGGTGTCCGGTAACGAGGCCTTATCTGGACCAGCGAGATCGATCGGGCCGGGCTATGGCGAGGCAGAGGGGCCCTCGGGAGCATGCGGCTTGGTTGCCCCTAAGCCCGGTGTCTTTGACCCGGGCAATCCGGGCCTGTCCTTCTACCCTGCAACTGACCGGAGAGATGCCAACGGCGTTGATGAGGTCGCAGTCATCCCGCCGGGAACCCCCGGGACTTGGTACATCGACACGTGCTATTCGAATGTGACGTTCCCGCTGCCGGTATTCGTACCCGGGGTACCTGGGACACCGGCCCCTCCGCCACCGCCTTCGCCCGCCCAGTTGGCGCAGATCGCTTACGGGGAGATTCGCCTGCCGGCGCCGGGGCTCCAGCTGTCGCCGTCGACCCAGGCAAACCCGGCCGTCCCGCAGATCGTGGGCGCACCCACGTGGGCTTGGGTGCCGTCGTCGTCGTGGGCCGCACTCAGCGCCACTGCGTCGGCTGGACCGGTGGTCGTCACGGCAACGGCCTCCCCGGCGATGATTCGGTTGAGCTACACCGACGGGGGCCAGACTTCGACGACCGTGTGTCGCGGTCCGGGTACGCCCTACAGCGACGACCTGGCCGGTCGGGAGAGCCCCGCCGCACCGCTTTCGGCGGCCTCGCCCGACTGCGGGTGGACCTACCGCCACCCCTCGGCCCGAGCTCCGGGTGGCAGGGTGCCCGTGACCGGTGTCGTCACCTACAACGTCACCTGGACGGTCACCGGCGCGCCTGGTGGCGGCGACCTTGGGCCCCTCAACAGTCCACCCACCACCTACTCGGTGCCCGTGTCGGAGATTCAGGTCCTGAACACCAGGTGATTGCGATAACCGGGCCCGCGGCTGGTGGGCCACGGCTCGGATAGCCTCACGGGATCGTCGGCTCGCCTCTTACGCCCGCCCCTGGGGCGCCCGTCGGCCTCCCGGTGCGTACGGCTGCGGCGGCCACGGTCGGCCGGGCAATCGCCGGACTCTCCCGCCGGCTCGGCCGGGGGAGCGGATCGGTGGTGGGCGGCCGAGCCATTCTTGGTCTGGACCCCGACGCTCTGCGGCGGCTGAGCCGGGGCCACCCCACGGCCCTGGTGTCGGCGACAAACGGCAAGACGACCACGACTGCCCTATTGGCGGCAGCCTTTGCCACTCAGGGCCCCGTGGTCACCAACCTGGCGGGCGCCAACCTGCCTCCGGGACTGGCCGCCGCCCTTGCCGAGGGCCCGAGAGCGGCTTGGGCGGCCCTCGAGGTCGATGAGGCGTGGCTGGGAAGGGTGGTTGAAGCGACGTTGCCCAGGGTCGTGTTGCTGCTCAATCTGAGCCGGGATCAGCTGGACCGCAACAACGAGGTTCGGAAGTTGGCCGCCGCTTGGCGGGCGATCTTCGAGGATCGCCAGAACACCACGGTCGTGGCCAACGCCGATGATCCACTGGTGGTCTGGGGGGCGGGCGCCTGCCTCGACGTTCGCTGGGTGGGAGCGGGCCAACCGTGGACCGCCGACGCCGCGGGTTGCCCGCGCTGCGGGGCGCGCATCGTCTGGGACGCCGAATCGCTTCCCGACGATCGCACGCCGGCGGACAACCCGACCCCGGGGGCGCCGGCGCCGACAACCGGCAACGGTGCCACGATGGCCGACCGCCAGGGTTGGGCCTGCTCGCAGTGCGAGCTCCGCCGTCCACGGCTCGATGTGGCCATCACCGACGGCGTGCTGTCCACAACCGACGGCTTCCACCGTCGCCTGGAGCTGGCTCTACCGGGGCGGGCCAACCGGGCCAACGCGGCGATGGCCATGACGGCGGCGAGGATCTTTGGAGTGGAGCCCGGCGCCGCCCTTGACGCCATGGCGGCAACTGACCAAGTGGTGGGCAGGTACCGCACGGTGCGAGCCGGACCGGTGCAGGCCCGCCTGCTCCTGGCCAAGAACCCCGCCGGTTGGCTCGAGGTGCTCGACGTGCTTCGCCCCCCGCCCGTACCCGTGGTGGTGGCCATCAATGCCAGGGTGGCCGACGGCAAGGATCCGTCGTGGCTGTGGGATGTGCCATTTGAGGCGCTGAAGGGCCGGAGGGTGGTAGCCAGCGGAGAACGATGGGCCGACCTGGCTGTCCGCCTTCGTTACGCCGACGTCGACCATCTCGTTGTCGCCGACCCGGTGGCGGCCATCGGTGCCGCCGGGGCGCAGGAGATTGATCTGGTGGGCAACTACACGGCCTTCCAAACGGTCCGGGCGGAACTGGGGCAATGAGCCCGAGGGACTCCGTGGTCACCATCGCCCTCCTATTCCCCGACCTCCTCGGCACCTATGGAGACGGCGGCAACGCCACGGTGTTGGCGCAACGACTCCGATGGAGAGGACAGGCCGCAGAGGTGATCACCGTCCGCTCGGGGGACTCGGTGCCGGCCATGGCGGACGTCTATGTGGTGGGCGGCGGAGAGGACCTGCCCCAGGTGCTGGCGGCGAGCCAGCTAGCCAGGCCGGCCGTCCTGGCCCGGGCCGTTGACGCCGGCGCTGCCGTGTTGGCAGTATGCGCCGGCCTGCAGATCCTCGGCACCGATTTCGACTTCTCGGATTCGGACGGTCCGAAGGGGGAAGGGCTCGGTCTGGTCGACGCCATCACCACGCGGGGCCGCGGACCTCGGGCCGTCGGCGAGATAGTCGTCGAGCCCGCAGCCGGACTCGGTCTGGCGACTCTGACCGGCTACGAAAACCACAGCGGGGTCACCCGGCTCGGACCCGGCGTCGAGCCCGCCGGGCAGGTCAGCATCGGGATCGGCAACGGCGACGGCTCCGGTACGGACGGGTTCTGGTCAGGTCACCTCCTCGGAACCTACCTCCACGGACCGGTGCTGGCCCGCAACCCGCAATTGGCCGACCGATTGTTGAGCTGGGTGGTCGGAGACCTTTCGCCCCTTGACGACGGCGAGGCCGAGCTCCTGCGGAACGAACGGTTGCGGGCCGCCAGAGGGGCCGCGTTCCATGGCCGCCGGTGGCCAGGCAGACGGCGGCGATATGTCCGGCGGTGAAGGCCCGGGACCGTCGACCGCACTGTTCACCGACCGCTACGAGCTGACGATGCTCGACGCCGCCCTGCGATCGGGGATGGCGGCGCGACCGGCCACCTTCGAGGTTTTCTCCCGGCGCCTGGGAGAGGGCCGGCGGCACGGGGTGCTTGCCGGCGTCGACCGCTTCCTCGCCGCCCTCGAGCAGTTCCGCTTCGGACCCGCCGAGCTGGTCTGGCTGGCCGACGAGGGCGTCGTGAGCGCGTCCACGCTGGCCTGGCTGGCCGACTTTCGCTTCTCCGGCTCCATAGACGCCTACGGGGAGGGCGAGCACTACACCGTCGGCTCTCCGGTTCTGACGGTCGAAGGTGCCTTCGGTGAGGCCCTTCTCCTCGAAACGCTCGTGCTGTCGATCCTCAATCACGATTCGGCGATCGCTTCTGCGGCCGAGCTCATCGTGGGCGCCGCCGGAGATCGCCCGGTCATCGAGATGGGCAGCCGCCGGGTGGCTCCCGAAGCTGCGGTGGCCGCTGCTCGGGCCGCCTATCTGGCCGGCTTCTCCTCGACGTCGAACCTCGAGGCGGGACGCCGTTTCGGGATTCCCACGGTGGGCACGGCGGCGCACGCCTTCGTGCTGGCGTATCCGAGCGAGGCGGAGGCATTTGCAGCCCAAATTGCCACGGCCGGCGTGTCCACCACCCTGCTCGTCGACACCTACGACATCGAAGGCGGCATCCGAACCGCCGTGGGGGTGGCCGGTGCCGGGCTCGGGGCGGTGAGGATCGATTCGGGCAGTCTGGTCGACGAGGCCCGGCGAGCCCGGTGCCTGCTCGACTCGCTCGGCGCCCACGACACCGCGGTCATCGTGACCGGTGACCTCGATGACGTCGCCATTGCCGCCCTGGCCGATGCCCCGGTGGATGGCTACGGGGTCGGAACCCGGGTGGTCACCGGCCTCGACCAGCCCACTGCGACGTTCGTCTACAAGCTCGTTTCGGTGGCCGGCCAGCACCAGCCCGGGCAGAGCCAGCACCCGGTGGCCAAGCGCTCCCCCGGCAAGGCCAACGTGGGGGGTCGCAAGTGGGCGTGGCGGGCCCGTCTCGACGAGATCCCACCCGACTTCGAGGGTCCGCCGATCGTCGCCGGGCCGGTCCTGGTCGACCTGGTCACCACCAGCCCTCGCCCGCCCCCCGGCGCCGGTCGGGCCCTGCAGCGCCGGGTGGTCGAAGGCGGCCGGGTGATCGGGCGCGAACCGCTTGCTACGGCCCGGGATCGCTGCTCGGCAGCTGTGGTCGAGGCCGCGGGGACCACGGGACTGGTGGTCGTCCGCCCGGACCGCGCCGCGGCGCCCCCACCGGCACCGCCGGCGCGTACGACCTGAGGAGGACAGCGGCTCGGCCGCCCTACGACCCCGGTCGGATCTTCGATGGTGGGGCCCTGGAATAGGCCGGTGCGCCATTCCTTTGCCACCGCGAAGGCGTAGCGTGAGGCCATGCGATCTCCCCTCAACCACCGACGAGCCCGTTGGGCCGCCCCGGTGGTGTTGGCCGGCGCCCTGGCCCTCGGGGCCTGGGTCCCGAAGGTGGCCGCCTCGGCCGATCCTCCTACGCTGCCACCGATCTCCGCCGCTCAGCTCCTGGCCAAGGCCAGCCATCCCGATGTCAAGGCCTTCTCCGGCACGATTGAGCTGGCCGCCAACCTGGGTCTTCCCGACCTCACCGCAGTGACGGGCGGGAGTCAGTCAGGGCACTCTGAGAGCGCCTTCAATCCGCTGAGCCTGCTCTCGGGGACCCACCAGGTCATGGTCTGGGACAACGGGGCCGACCAGCAGCGCCTCTCGCTGCCCTCGCCGCTGGCCGAGACGGATTTCGTCCACAACGGCAAGGACGCCTTTGTGTATGACAGCGCCACCCAGACCGTGACCCATCTGGTTCCCGTGACCCATCTGGTTCCGTCGGCGTCGTCGGGCGCCAACCAGCCGCAGGATGCGGCGGACAGCCACGCCTCGGCGCACAACAAGGGGGTAGCCACTTCCGACGGCCAGGTGCCGATGACTCCCGAGCAGGTCGCGCAACGCTTTCTCGACCACCTCGATCCCGCGACGTCGGTAACGGTGGCCTCGCCGGTCTACGTTGCCGGTCGGGCGACGTACCAGCTCGAGTTGGCGCCCCGGGCCGGCACGCCGGGGGTGACGGCTTCGACCGTCGAGCGGATCACCATGGCGGTCGACTCCGACACGGGCGCAGTCCTGTCGGTGGCGGTGCTGTCCAAGGGCCACACCGCCCCGGCGCTCAAGGTGGCCTTCAAGTCGATCGACATGACGGCCCCGGCGGCATCCAACTTTGCCCCTCCCATCGGTGCCACCACCAAGACGACGGTCCTTGGCATGGGATCGGGGACGGGCGACCACACGGTTCCCCATCGCTCCGGCGGGTCGGAACCGAAGGTCACCGGTGCTCCCTGGTCCCAGGTGGTGACCTTCGGTCATGTGGATCTGGGCAAGTCGGCCAAGATGTTGGATTCGGTGACGACCCCAGTCAGTGGAACGTTCGGTTCGGCCCGACTGCTCTCCACCAACTTGGTCAACGCCTTGGTGTTCCCTGACGGACGGGTGGTTGGGGGCTTCGTGAGCCCGGCTGTGCTCAAGGCGGCCGCTGGCGGTTGAGCTCGGCCGCGGTGGATTCACTGGCCATCGCCACGCACGGCCTGAGCAAGCACTTCGGTCATGTCGCCGCCGTCGATGGCGTCGACCTGGCTGTACCCACCGGATCGGTGTTTGGTTTCCTCGGACCCAACGGCTCGGGCAAGACCACCACGATCCGGGTGCTCCTGGGGCTCATCTCGCCGAGCGCCGGCACCTGGGAGTTGATGGGACAGGCCATGCCGGCGGCGGCTCCTCTGGCCCTGGCCCGGGTCGGCGCTCTGATCGAAGGCCCGGCGTTTTACCCGTGGTTGTCGGGCCAGGCCAACCTGGCCCGAATCGACGCCGCCGGACCTGATGGTCAGGCACCGACCCGAAAGGCCCGCATCGGCGAGGCCCTGGCCCGGGTCGGGCTCACCGCTGCGGGCAACAAGGCGTTCAAGGCCTATTCGCTCGGCATGCGCCAGCGCCTGGGCTTGGCCTCCGCCCTGCTGCGTCCCCGGGATCTTCTGGTTCTCGACGAACCGACCAACGGAATGGACCCCCAGGGAACCCGGGAGATCCGAAATCTCGTCCGGGACATCTCCGAGGACGGGGCCACGGTCTTCCTCTCCAGCCACCTCCTGAGCGAGATCGAGCAGGTCTGCACCCATGTCGCGGTGATGTCCAACGGAAAGCTGCTCACCCAGGGCACGCTGGCCGACCTGCGCTCCGCCGGCAAGGCCAAACTTCGCGTCGAGGTCGATTGCGCCGAGGATGCCGTCGAAGTGCTCGGCCGCCTCGGGCTCACCGACATCAACGGCGCCGAGGGGGTCCTGACCGGCGACCTCGGGGCTCTGGCCCCCGAGGACTGCAACCGGGAATTGGTCCACGCCGGCGTTGCCGTGCGGGCCCTGTCGGTGGAACGTCCCAGTCTCGAAGACCTCTTCGTGGCCCTGACCGGGGAGGGCTTTGATGTTGCGCGCTGAGTTGACGCAGCTGTTCCGCCGGACCCGAACCCTGGTACTCCTGGCCATCCTGTTCCTCCTCCCCATCCTGCTCAGCCTGGCCATCTTCGCCTCCGGAGGGCCGGGATCGGGGAACGGGCCGGCGTTCCTTGACCGGGTGTCCCACAACGGGGTCTTCGCAGCCCTGGCCGGTCTCACCATCGCCCTACCGCTCTTCCTGCCCCTGAGTGTTGCCGTGGTCGCCGGTGACACCATCGCCGGCGAGGCCAGCCTGGGCACGCTGCGCTATCTGCTCACCCGGCCTTCGGGTCGGGCCCGGCTGCTGGCCGTCAAGGGCGTGACCGTGGTGGCCTTCTGCGTAGCCGGCGCCATGCTGGTGGCGGTGGGCGGTCTGCTGGCGGGAGCCGTCCTCTTCCCCATCGGTGACGTGATCGGCCTGTCGGGCACCACATTCTCCGTCGGCAACGGGATCGCCCGGACCCTGCTCGCCGCGGTGATCGTGGGTGCCTCGCTGCTCGGACTGGCGTCGATCGGCATGTTCATCTCCACCCTGACCGACGTTCCTGTCGGGGCGATGGCCGGAACCGTGGGCATCGCCATTCTCTCCAGTGTTCTCGACTCCGTGTCCCAGGTCTCGGCCATCCACCCGTGGTTGTTCACCCACCATTGGTTCGCCTTCGGGGATCTGCTCCGCTCCCCGATCTCGTGGCACGACATTGGTCAGGACCTGCTCCTTCAAGCCGGCTACGTCGCCCTCTTCGCCAGTGCCGCGTGGGCCCGATTCACCACCCGCGACGTACTGGCCTGAGGTCGGGCGAAGACCTGACCCAGGCTTCGGCCCCCCGGTGCGTTACGGTGGGCGCCGGGAGCCGGGCGAGATCGGCGCCCTGAGCGGAGGCCGACGGGAGGGTAGGTCGATGAGGCGGACGAGATGAACCTCAACACCCGCCCCACCGCGCCGCCCCGGGTTCAGGGGTGAGCGCACGGTGCTCCAGGGGTCACGCCTCTGAAACCGAGGACCACTGCGACGTGTGTGGGATACCCATCGGCCGAGCGTCGCCCTCCATGCTTGTTGTTGCCACTCCGCCACCCGACACCGACCCCGAAGCGAGCGCCGGCCACTGGGAGGTGCTCGTCGGCGCCGACCGGGAGTACTACGAGCGCATGGAGCCCGATGGGATCGACTTCCCGGCGGACCACGTCGATCGCACGTTCCGATTGTCGGGTCTGACGGCGGCGATCGGGAGGCGTGCTGGGTCGAAGGGCATCGAACCGGAAATCGATCTGTCGGCTGCTCCCGAGGACATCGGTGTCTCCCATCAACACGCCGTGCTGATGATCCAAGGAGATGGCACATGGTCGCTGGTGGATCCCGGCTCCACCAACGGCACCTACCTCAACGAAGACGTCGAGCCGCTGCCGCGCCACCAGGCCGTAGCCCTTCACGATGGCGATCGGGTGCATGTCGGGGCGTGGACCACGATCACCCTCCGGCAGGTCTCGACGGAGCAGTGACGGCGGGCCGGAGTGTCTTCCGATCGCCCGCCTTTCGTCGCTGGGCCGGAGTTGGGGTGTTCGCCCTCGTGGTGCTGGCCGTCGCCCTTGGCCTCACCGGGGTAGCGGGTCGGGGCAACGGGGGGGCTGCTGATCGGCCTGATCGGGCAGATCGGGCCGGGCCCGACGCGGCAACGCCGGGGGCCGGGGCGGCTACAGCGGGTACCGTCCCGTCTGACCGGGCGGCGACGGAGTCACAGCTCGGTCGCTGGCATCTGGTCGACCATCAAAGCGAGTTCGGCTTTGCCGCCGACCAAGGCGTGGCCACCTCGGAAACGCCAACCGGATCGGTGGTGTCGTATCGCGGTGGTGCCTCCATAACGGTCCAGCAGCGAGCCGAGGGTTGGATCCACATCGGCGACCACGACATCTTTGGGGGCACCGCCTTCGACGCCTACCAGGGGGCAGCGGGGGCGGCATCGAAGATGTTCCTGGCCACGACCCCGGGAGGGGCCAGCTACGAGTACATCCACCCGCTCGACCAAGGGGAGCTCTTCAACAACTCGTTCGCGGCCATAGCGCCCGGCGGCCAGTGGCTCGTCGCCGGCGAGTGGGAGACGATGACCAGATTGGTGGTGTTCCCGACGCCGGGGGTCAACCGGTCAACCTCACCGACGGGCGGTTCCCTGAGCCGCGCCGGCGACATCCGCTTGGATCACCCCGTCCGGGACATCCAGGGCTGTGACTTCGTCAGTGCCACCAGGCTGGTATGCGCCAGCAACGACGCCGGTGCCGACCTGTTCCCGACCGCCCGACAGCTCCTCCAGGTCGACCTCCCGGCGCCGCTCGCGGGTCTGGCAACCACCGGTCATGTGACCGACCTCGGACCCCTGCCGCAGGCCAGCAACTGTCAGGGGACCTTCGAGGCCCAAGGGATCGACTTCGACCCGGGAAGCGGGATCCTGCGGATCATGGTCATTCCTCCGCCGCCGTGTGATGCCGTCACCACCGTCTACCTCTATCGGGCAACGTGATCTGCGGGTGTGCCTCCGCTACCGCAAAGCCAAGACTGCCCGGCTCATCCGACCCGGTGCCACAGCTTGATCCCCCCTATCAGCCCTGCGTTGTTGTCGACCACGGTGACGTCGGCGGGCAACTCGAAGTCGATCCTCACCGAGTTGCCACCCCCGATGAAGCAATGGTCGAAGAACGTCAGGGCCCGAAGTGTGTCGACCATCTCCGACACCCGCTTGTTCCACTTCTTCGGTCCCAGCGCCTTGCGGGCATCGTTGCCGATCGCCTGGTTGTAGGTCTCGTTCTTGCGCAGCGGGTGATGGGCGAACTCCAGGTGGGGGAGCAGCGTCCCGTCGTAGAACATCGCCGTACCCACTCCGGTTCCCAGCGTCACCACCAACTCGAGGCCATCGCCGGTCACCACCGCCGAACCCTGGACGTCGGCATCGTTGGCCACTTTGGTGGGCTTGCCCATTGCCGCGCTGACCGCCGCCTGCAGGTTGAAGCCGTCCCACGCCTTGGCCAGCTTGGTGGTGGGCTTGCCCTCGGGCCCCTCGGGGGAGATGAAATGTGGGGCGGAGAGGATCCGCCCGGCGCGGACCATGCCGGGAAAGCCCACCGAGATGCGGTCGAAGTCGGGCAGCCCCTTGACCAGATCGCTGAGGACGGTGACGAGCTTGTCCGGCGAGAGGGGATAGGGGGTGTCGATCCGGACGCGGTCGTGTTCCATGTGGCCATCGTCGTCGAGGACCGACGCCTTGAGCCCGGTGCCTCCCACGTCGATGGCCAAGGTGTTGCGAGCCTGCGAGGTCGGGGAGCTGTGCAATGGCGTCCCGCCGCCAGGGTTTGTCGAGGTCACAGGCACAGGTTAGAAGGCCCTGCGACGCGGCGCGCGAGACGACATAGCATGACGGTCGTGGCCGAGGTCGTCGTCGACGTCGGGAGCGCCCGGCGGAACCCCGCCGGCACCCATCCCGCCGGCCCCGCCGGGCCCGACCAAGCCGAGACCGACCAAGCCGGGGCCGAGCGGCTCGGACACCGATTGATCCCCAGCGCCTGGCTGGCCTTCGTGGCTCTGCCGCTGATCGACACCTGGAGCGGCCGGCATTTGATGGCCTATGCCGTGGGCGTCTCTGTCCTGGCCGCCGGCTTTGCCGCGCTGTTCGTCTACGCGTCGTCGGCCACCGGCGTCCGCCGCCAGACCTGGAGCCGGGCCCACAACGTCGCGGTGGTGGTGGCCTTCTTCTCCACCCCTGTCTTCTTGTGCTTCGTCGACGGGCCCGGATGGGACTACCTCTTCGTCTATGGGCTGCTACCGACGATGCGCCTGGCGCCCCAGCGGGTCCGTTACCGCCTGGTGCTGGGAGTGACCGCGTTGGCCGTGGTCGTCGGTGCGTTGAGCTCCCCGAACCTGGGCGATGTCATCGCCCCCGCGTCGGTGGTGCTGGGCACGGGCGCGGGGTGGTTGGGCTTCGGTCGCCTGATCGAGGCCAACGCCGCGCTGAAGCGGGCCCAGGACGAGCGGGCCCGGGTGGCCGTGGCCGAGGAACGCCTCCGATTTGCCCGGGACCTCCACGACCTTCTCGGTCACTCCCTCTCTGTGATCACCTTGAAAAGCGAGGTGGCCGGGCGCCTGCTGGCCGGCGACAGCGAGCGGGAACGAGCTCGGGCCGAGGTGGCGGAGATCGAAGACGTCGCCCGCCGAGCCCTCAAGGAGGTGCGCGAGGCGGTGGGCGGCTACCGCCTGGCCACCGTGGGCATCGAACTGGCCGGGGCCCGCAGTGCCCTGGCCGCGGCCTGCATCACCTGGAGCGAGGACGTGGATGTCGATGTGGAGTTGCCCCGCCCGATCGAGGCCGTGCTGGCCTGGTCAATCCGCGAGGGCGTCACCAACGTGGTCCGCCACAGCGGGGCCGCAAACTGTGCGCTGACCATGGCCGCCGACGGCGAGGCCGTGTCCGTTGCCGTCGTCGATGACGGCGCCGGTTCCAGTGGGGCGGCCGCTGGTGGCTCGACGGGGGGCAACGGGCTCCGGGGTCTCCGAGAGCGGGTGGCCGCCGTCGCCGGGTCCCTCAGCGCCGGACCGACCGACAGCGGCGGCTACCGGTTGGCTGTGTCGATACCGCTTCGGGGATGGCGCGCCGAGTGATCCGGGTTCTGATCGCCGAGGACCAGGTCATGGTCCGCCAGGCCCTGGCCACCCTGCTCGACTTGGAGGCCGACATCGAGGTGGTGGCCCAGGTCTCGGGCGGCCAGAACGTCCTCGACGCCGCCCAGCGGGCATCGATCGACGTGGCCCTCCTCGACATCGAGATGCCCGGAGGTGACGGGCTGAGCGCTGCCGCCCAGCTCCGTGACCAGCTTCCCCACGTCCGGGTTCTGATACTGACCACCTTCGGTCGACCGGGCTTTCTTCGAAAGGCCATGGAGAATGGCGCCGTCGGCTTCTTGCTCAAGGACGCGCCGGCGGCGGAACTGGCGGCGGCCATCCGCCGGTGCCTGTCCGGTGAACGGGTCATCGATCCGGTGCTCGCCGCCACCGCCCTCTCCGATGGGGCCAATCCCCTCACCCGCCGCGAGCTCGACGTGCTCGAGGCGGCCCGGGACGAGTCGACGGTCGCCGACATGGCGCGATCCCTGAACCTTTCTCCGGGGACGGTCCGAAACCACCTTTCGGTGGTGAACCAGAAGCTGGCGGCCCGAAACCGCTTTGACGCCGTGCGCCAGGCTCAGGAAAAGGGCTGGCTCTCGGCGCGTTGAACGGCGCCATTCAGGGTAGGTCCACTCCGGTGAGCTCGGCGGAGAGCTCCCACAGCCGCCGGGCGACGTCAAGGTCACCGGCAACGCGGGGGGGCCGGACCCGAGTGGGCGACCCGCGAAGGTGGGCCGGCCCCCGGGGGCCGAAGTACTGCCCACCGCTGACCCCGGCGGCGGTGGCCGCGTAGAGGCTGGGCAGGGCGCCCGCCCGGGCGGACTGGGCGATGACGGCATTGCCCACCGCGAAGGCCACTCGCTCCGTGCGGGTCGAGCTCGCTCCCGGGCCGTTGGCGATGAGCTCGGTGGCCGAGTAGCCGGGGTGGGCGGCCACGCTGATGACGTCGCCGCCTGCGGCCCGGGCCCGACGGTCGAGCTCGAACGCGAAGAGGAGGTTGGCCAGCTTGGACTGCCCGTAGGCACCCCAGGGGTGGTAGCCGTGCTCGCCCCCGATGTCGTCGAAGCGGATGCGGCCGGTGGCGGCCACCGCACTGGAGAGGGTCACCACCCGGGCCTGGCACCCCCCGACCAGCAGCGGCCACAGCCGCAGCGTGAGGGCGAAGTGGCCAAGATGGTTGGTGGCCAGCTGCATCTCGTAGCCCTGGGCGCTCAGCATCCGGGGGATGGCCATCACCCCGGCGTTGTTGACCAGCATGTCGATGCCGTCGTGGCCTTCGGCCAGCTCGGCCGCGAAGCGCTCGACGGAGGCCAGGTCGGCCAGGTCGAGGGCGACAGCGACCGGCGCCTCCCCCGAGGCCACGGCGGCCACCTCTGCAGTGGCCTCGGCGGCCCGCTGGGGATGGCGGCAGGCCATGATCACGCGCGCTCCGTGGCCGGCCAGGCCCAGGGCGGTCTGCCGGCCGAGACCGCTGTTGGCCCCCGTGACGACAGCCACCCGACCTGACAGGTCGCCGATGTCGGTGACGCGCCAGCGGGCCATGGCGAGCCACGCTATGGCCACGGGGGGCGAACCCGGCATTTCACGCTCGGATCGCGGCCAGGAGCGGCTTGGGAGCGACTACGTTCGCCAAGAACCTGGGATTGGCCAAGAACCTGGGATTGACCTGGGATTGGTAGAGACAAGAGCGAGGTATGGGTAGAGAATGGTTGGTGAGGGTCGGGATGGCCCGATCGATCGGGCACCGGCCGGAGGAAGCATGAGACAGGGGATCTGCCCATGAGCACTCGTGATGATGCGACGCTCTCGGCGTCAGAGCGCGCCGCTTTCGCCCGAATCGAGGCTCAGGCCATCGCCGAGGATCCGCGGCTGGGCGCGTCCTTGGCGTTCCGGGTTGGCCAACGGCTGCGGCGGATGGCACCGGCGATCGGTCGGGTGGTGCGGCTGCGAGGATTCGCTCCCCTGCTGGTGGCGGTGGGCCTCGGCCTTTTGGCTGCCGGTCTGGTGACCTCGCTGGCCCTGTCCGTCGCCGGCTTGGTGGCGCTGGTGGTCGGGGTCGTGCCCCTGGCCGAGCTGGCCGGTAGAAAAGCTGAGGCGGCCCGGGCCCGTGCGGTGGCCGCCCGGGCCCCGTCGCCGCCCGATCCGGCCTGAGGCGGAGCAGGCCGGCAGCTTCTACTTACGGGGGATGATCAGCACCACGATCAGGGTGATCAGGGTGAAGAAGAACCCGAGGATCCCCCACAGGATCGGGCCCCGCCCCTTGTGCGACGCGATGCGGCTGCAGCCGAACGCAAAGAGCAGCGCAATGATGGTCGAGATGAGGTAGCGCATGTTGGCTCCATTCCTCGAGGCACGGGGCACCTCGTGGGCCGAACTGTACAGAATGGTCGGCCACCGGCGGGGGATGTCCGGGGGTCAGCTCCGAACTTTGGGGGTAGGAGTCCGCGGCCGCAAGAGATCTCCGAGGAGCGCCCGTGCCCAAGCCCGACGTGACCATTCCCGACACCGACCCGCCCGCCGGGTTGGTGGTCGACGACCTCGAGGTGGGCGACGGCCCCGAAGCCGCCGTCGGGCAGAAGGTGTCGGTCCATTATGTGGGTGTGGCGTGGTCGACGGGCCGCCAGTTCGACGCTTCGTGGGACCGAAACGAACCGTTCGGCTTCGGCCTGGGCGCTCAGCAGGTCATCGCCGGCTGGGACCAGGGCGTGGCCGGCATGCGCGTCGGGGGCCGCCGGCGCCTGACCATCCCGCCCGAGCTCGGCTACGGATCCCACGGCGCCGGTGGGGTGATCAAGGGGGGTGAGACGCTGGTCTTTGTCGTCGATCTCCTGGGTGTGGCCTAGCCCTCCCCATGATCGACTTCCGCCTCCTTCTCGACGATTTCGATGCCACCGCTCGGCGCCTGGCTCGCAAGGGGGTGGAGCCCACCCTGATCGCCGCCGCCCGCGAGCTGGCAATGGCCCGCCGGGTGCAGACCCGGGCCGTCGACGACGCCCGCCGCGACGCCAACGCGGGGGCGGCGGCCATCGGCCGGCTGATGCGAGAGCAGCGAGGCGAGGACGCGGCTCGGGCCCGGGTGGCCATGGCCGGGGCGAAGGCCGATGCCGAGACCCTCGAGGCCGACCTGCGGACCCTCCAGGCCGAGCTCGACGAGACCATGTCCCGCCTTCCCAACCTGCCCGCCGACGTGGCCCCCGAGGGCACGACCGAAGCCGACAACGTGGTGCGCCGGACCGAGGGCTACGACCCGGGCGACTACCAGGGCCGGAGGTGGGAGACCCACTGGGACATCGCCACCCGCCTCGGTATCTTCGACCCGGACCGGGCGGCCAAGCTCAGCGGGACGATGTTCTCCCTGCTGCGCGGCGACGGCGCCCGGTTGTTGCGGGCCCTGGTCGACTTCGCCCTCGACCTGCATGGTGATCGCTACGAGGAGGTGGCCCCGGCGCATGTCGTGCGCGAGGAGGTCATCACCCGCACCGGGCATCTGACCAAGTTCGAGTCCCAGGCCTACCGCCTCCGAGACGACGACCTGTGGCTGGTGCCCACCGCCGAGGTGGCCCTCATGGGCATGTATCAAGGCGAGATCCTGGCCGAGGCCGATCTCCCGCTGCGGACCATGGCCTACACCGTGTGCTGGCGGCGAGAAGCCGGTGCCGCCGGCAAGGACACCCGGGGCATGCAGCGTCTGCACGAGTTCCACAAGGTCGAGCTGGTCGAGCTGTGTGCCCCCGAGGACGGGGAGACCGAGTTGCAGGCGATGCTGGCCGACGCCGAAAAGGCGCTGGTGGCCCTGGGCCTGCCCTACCGGGTGGTGGAGCTGTGCGCCGGCGATCTGACGTTCTCGGCCTCGAGGGTCTTCGATCTGGAGCTCTACGCCCCGGGGGTGGATCGGTGGTTGGAGGTGTCGTCGGTCAGCCAGGTCACCGACTTCCAGGCCCGCCGCGGTGGCATCCGGTTCCGACGCGCCGGCGGAGGGGTGGAGCTCGTGCACTCCCTCAACGGGTCCGGGCTGGCCACCCCCCGGGTGTGGGCGGCGATCGTCGAACACGGCCTGCGGCCCGATGGGACCGTTGTTGTGCCCGAGGTGCTCATTTCCTATCTGGGGGCCGACACCCTCAGGCCGGCCAGGTGATGGCGCCGGCGTCGGCGTCCTGGTAGGCGCCAGAAAGCCACATGGCCCAGACTTGGCCCACCGTTCGCCACCACGACTGAGGCGCAACACCTATCCCACCGCGCATCAACGTGGGCCCCGTCGGGTGGTGCCCCCGCTGGGACTCGAACCCAGGCACACGGTTTAGGAAACCGACGCTCTATCCTCTGAGCTACGGGAGCTCGGGCTTCTGACCAGGGAGTCTCTTCCCTGTTAGGCTGCAGATCGGACCCTAGCACGCTCCTTGGGCGAGAAGCGTTGCCCCGGGAGGTCGCCTGACGTGCGAGGGACCAAGCAGGAGGTGATCGCTGGGGGTGCGGCGGCTGCGGGTGTTCACGGGTACCGATCCTGTCACCGGAAACGCCCGCCAGGCGACGCGAACCCACGAAGTCCCCGACGACGGTCCGGGGGTGTCGCGGCAAGATCAAGCGGATCGACGAGAGACTCGGAAACGTCCGCCTGGCCAAGCTCACCGCCCAGCACCCCGACCGGGCCTACCGGGACTGGCTGGACGAGGGCCTGCACCCGAGCAGCGTCCACCACTTTCACGCCGTCCTGTCGGCCGGCCACTCGAGTCTCGGCTGGCCGGGCTTGACCCGGCCTTCATCCTGGGCCTGTTCGGCGAGGCCCTCGAGCTCGTCGTCGAGGAACTCTTGCCAGAGGGATGCGGCGATGCCGTGTCCTTCGAGGGTGGCCCTGGAGGCGTTCATCGGCTCGGGCTCATCGGGACGACGTGAGGCGTTCGACATCCACCAGGCGGGTGCCGACCTCGCCGAGCGCAAACTGGCCGAGGGCGCCTGAGCGCCGGATTGGCTATCGTTCTCGACACCGGCGTGATGGTCTCGGCTGCCGACTCCGACGAGCCCCAGCGAAGGTGCTACCGTATAGACACCGTGAGTACCAGTGTAGGCATACGAGAGCTTCGGCAACAGGCGAGCGCCGTCCTGCGACGCGTTGTCGCCGGCGAGTCGATCGAGGTCACCGAGCACGGTCATCCGATCGCTCGCATCGTTCCCCTCCGGACCGGCGTGATGGATCAGCTGGTGCTCGAAGGCCGGGCGACGGAAGTCACCGGGGACCTGTTGGACCTGGCGGCCGAGATGGGTCTTCCCGGACGCCCGGCCACAGCCGCACTGCCCTCGGCCGCCCTGGCCGCCCTGCGCGATGAACGGTAGGGTCGCCTACCTCGATACGTCGGCGTTCGTGAAGCTGATCGTCGCCGAGGCTGAGTCGGGAGCCCTCCGAAGGCGCCTGCGGGACTGGCCGCGGCGAGCATCGGCCACGTTGCTGCGAACGGAGACAGTACGAGCGTTGCGCTGCGCCGGCTACGACGACGACGTGATTGGCCAGGCTCGCCGCCTGTTTGGCGGGTTGATCCTCGTCCGCATCGACGAGCCTCTCCTCGACCGTGCGGGAGATCTCGGAGCCCGGCATATGCGCACCTTGGACGCCGTGCACCTGGCGGCTGCCCTGTCGATCGGTCCCGACCTCGGCGTCGTGGTCACCTACGACGACCGACTGGGGGAAGCAGCCCGTCGCCACGGCCTGGACGTCGAGGGGCCGAGCTGACGGTCCAGCTAGTCTCCCTGGTCGGTGAGCCGGTGCGGCTCGGAATGGCGAGAGCAGATGACCAAGCGCGTGGCCCACGGACGGCGAGGGAATCGGCCGGCGAGTGTCCCCGCCCGGCCCCGGACCCTCCTGCTCGCCATGGTGTGCGCTGCGGTGATGGTGGTGGGCGGCGTGGCCCTCAAGCTTGACCCCAGCGCCGCCGCGCCACCGCCGAGGGAGCCAAGCCGCTCGACACCTCCGGCGGGCGTGTCCTCACCGCCCCCCGTCACCGCGCCGGCACCGACCACGACGGTGGCGCCCATCCCGAGATCATCGAGGGTCGGCCCGCCCCCGTTGGTTCCCGTTCCGGCCGGGCAGCGCCCGCCTCAGGTGGTGGTGGTGTCCTTCGACGGGTCGGGCGCGGCGGTCGACGGAACATATCCGATGTATCAATTCTGGCGCGACGTCGGGCGAGCCGATCGGGCTCGCATGAGCTTCTTACTTTCGGGGCCATATCTCCTGACCCATGATCAGATCGGCCGTTATGACGCGCCCCAGCTCGGTGCGGCCCGCCAGGGGTTGGGTTTGGCGGTCTCGGGGGCCCTGGGGCTGCGGGGGTTGTCACAAAGCCAGGCAGTAAGCGCACAAATGGTACAATTGCGGGACAGTGTGACCGAGGGCCACGAGATAGGAACGCATTTCAACGGCCACATCTGCGGACAGAGTCGAGGCTCCGTGGCCCGATTCTCCGCCACCGACTGGGCCCAGGAGTTGCGCCAATTTGACAACATGGTTGACCAGGCAAATGTCAACAATGGCCTCAATCCGCCGATTGACCTCGGCTTTACCAGCAAGGATGTGGTGGGCTCCCGCACGCCATGCCTGGAGGGCGACTTCCACGCTCTCTACCCGGTACTGGCCCAACACGGCTACCTCTATGACACCAGCCCCACGGGGGCGGCGACCGACTGGCCCCATCGGGGCGCGGCGACCACCGGTCCCACCCCGCTGTGGGTCTTCCCGCTCACCGGCATCCCACTGTACGGGACCCACCGCAGCATGCTGTCGATGGACTACAACCTGTGTTACGACCAGGACGGCTGTCAGATCGACCGCTCCTACCCGGCCGCTCAGACCGCATCGTGGCGCCAGCAGGCCCTCGACACCTATCGTCAGTACTTCGAAACCAGCTACGGCGGGAACCGGGCGCCGGTGTTCTTGGGCAACCACTTCGAGATGTGGCACGCCGGCGCGTACACCGATGCCCTTGCCGCCTTTGTCCATGAAAATTGCTCCAAGCCCGAGGTCGAGTGCGTCACCTACAAGGAACTGGCGTTGTGGTTGAACCAGGTCCCACCCGATCAGCAGGCCGCCTGGCAGGCCGGACAATTCCCGCATTTGCTCGATCTGCGACCACCGGCTTATGGTCAACCGGTTCCGGGCGCGCTGGTGCCCCAGCCCGCCGTTGCCGTCCCGGGCGCCGGCCCCGGGGCCGCCTCGCCGTGAAATTTCGGTTCCTCCGAAGCCTTGATTCGGACTGGTCATCCGATGTCCGTCTGGCCACCTGAATCGGCGGAACGCTGCGGAAGCTCACAAAGCGGGCATCGAGGACGGTGCAAATCGGCTCCATCAGGCACGGGACCCATATGGGGTGCTATGGTCTGTTTGCCATCGATGATCCTTTCGGGCTTGATGTGCAGTAGCGACCCTGCCGAAGCGTTTGGTGACTTCTCCACGTCTATCAGCGTGGAGACAACGGCGGGAGACGACGACGACATCGCCGAGCAGGGGAGCCACGACCCGATGAGCCAGAAGTCCTTTGGAGGACCGCGAGTCAGACGCTGGGCGCGCCGGGGGATGGCTGCCGCCTCCGCCGCGGCAGCTATGGGGGCCTCGGGCCTGGTGGCCGCCCCCGACGCCTCCGCCTCGCTCACGCCGGCAGCCTCGCTCACGCCGGCAGCCTCGCTCACGCCGGCAGCCTCGCTCACGCCGGCAGCCTCGCTCACGCCGGCGGCCTCTGCCGCCCCGGCGGCCGTCGGGGTCAGCTCCACGCTCATGGCCTCCTCGCCGGTTCAGACTGGAGCGGGCCTGGCGGTCGCGGCCGCCGCCGCCCCGGGCGCATCGGGCTACTGGTCGGCGTGGGCCGACGGGACGGTGGTGGCCAGCGGCTCCGCCCCGTGGGCCGGGGACATGCGGGGGATGCCGTTGGCTCGACCCATCGTGGCCATAGCCGCCACCCCCGACGGGGGCGGCTACTGGCTGGTGGCTTCCGATGGCGGGATCTTCTCTTTCGGGACGGCCTCGTTCTTCGGTTCGACGGGTGGTTTGCGGCTGAACCAGCCGGTGGTGGGCATGGCCGCTACCCCCGACGGCCGGGGCTACTGGCTCGTCGCCTCCGATGGCGGGATCTTCTCCTTTGGGAACGCCCCGTTTGCCGGTTCGATGGGGGGAGGGCGGCTGAATAGGCCCGTCGTCGGCATGGCCGCCGCCCCCGAGGGCCCGGGCTACTGGCTGGTGGCATCCGATGGTGGGATCTTCTCCTTCGGTGGCGCCCCGTTCCTCGGTTCCACCGGATCGCTGGTCCTCAACCAGCCCGTCGTTGGTATGGCGGCCCTTCCCGGAGCCCCGGGATACTGGTTGACTGCGGCTGACGGCGGGGTCTTCTCCTTCGGCGCGGCTCGCTTCCACGGCTCCAATGGCGGCGCTTCTGGCGGAGGACTGACCAGGGCCATCGCCGCCGTCGGGGCCGGGTACTGGTTGCTCAATGCCACCGGGGGCTCGCAGGCCTTCGGTGCGCCGGTCCCGCCGCCGTCATCGGTGGTCATTCCTGTCTTGGCCCCCGGGGCCCAGCCGCCGGCATCCATCGCTCCGAGCGCGTCGTTCCTCCGGGACTGCCGACTTGGCGGCGACGCATCCCGCTGCGATGGGTTTGCGCTGGCCGACATCAACCAGGCGAGGACCGGGGAGGGCCTCGGCCCGTTGCCCCTCCCGGCCAGCTACGGCCAGATGCCGCTGCCGGCACAGCTGGTGGCGGTCACCAACGCGGAACGCACCAGCCGGGGTTTGCCGGCCTTCTCCTCATCGCCGGGATTGGACGCCCTGGCCTCTGCCGCCGCCTCCTCCCGCAATGATCCGGTCGGACCCAGGGGTACGACGTGGGCCTCGGTCCTGTCCTTCGGCTACACCACGGCACTGGCCGGCAACTACGAGTGGATGTACAACGACGGCGCCAACGGCACCAACGCCGGCTGCTCGGCGGCCGCCTCGGCCGGCTGCTGGGCTCACCGGAGCAACATCCTGGCCCCGTGGACGGGGTCCGCCGGCGCCGGGGTCCACGTCGATGGCGGTTCCTTCAACCTCACGGAGCTGTTCGTCAAGGGCTGAGCCGAACGGTGGACCAGGTCCGCCGGGTGCCCGGGTGGGGCGGGGACTACTGAGCCACCCTGAGGTAGGCTGGGTCCATGGGCGGCGACCCTGGTGGGAGTACCTCGTGACCAAAGGGGCCATCCGCTCTGCGGGCGACCACCTGGCCGATCGTCCGATGACCACTCGCCAGCTTTGGGCCACGCGAATCCTGTTTCTCGTCTTTGCCGCCATGTTCGTCGTCAAATGCTTCGTGGCGGTGCTCATGGGCCGTCGCCTCGAAGCGCTCATTCCCCTGGGGGGCATGGTCATCGTGGCCCTCGGAGTGGCTACCTGGCCCCCTCGGCGCCGGGCCCAGCTCCTGGGCCGATGGCGCCCAGGTGGGCGCCGAGAAGGCGGCGGAGGGGTCGAGGGACGCTAGCGGTACTTTCCTGGCTACGGCCTGGCGGTGTGGTGTTTTCCCTGGTGAGTGGGGGTTTTTGGGTGTTCGCCGCGTATTACCTAACGGGTGGCGTGAGGAGGGTGGCGTCGA
>JAABUQ010002670.1_pt1 | contig 34758 bp, 30 predicted proteins | sample 5560001 | NCBI WGS metagenome assembly JAABUQ01 (sample SAMN10711888, study PRJNA513371) | rock metagenome | isolation source: Antarctica rocks | place: Antarctica: Victoria Land, Finger Mt nord | collected 2015-12-18
TGATGAGATGACCCGGATCATCTGGAAATTTATTAAAGATAAACTGATCCTCTCCTACCTGGACCTGGATATTCAATATTTTGATTTGGGCATCGAGTACCGCGATGAAACCAACGATCAGGTTACCATTGATGCAGCAAATGCCATTAAAGCTTGCGGCGTAGGTATAAAATGTGCTACAATTACGCCTGACGAAGACCGTGTAAAAGAATTTGGGTTGAAACAAATGTGGAAATCGCCAAACGGAACGATACGAAATATACTGGACGGAACAGTTTTTCGCGAACCGATCGTGATGAGCAACGTGCCGCGGTTGGTGCCCAACTGGACTGCTCCTATTTGCATCGGCCGTCATGCTTTTGGCGATCAATACCGCGCAACAGATTTTGTCACCAAAGGAAAAGGTAAATTAACGATCAAATTCACACCGGAAGACGGCGGCGCAGAGCAATCTTTTGAAGTGTATAATTTTAAAGGCGACGGTGTTGCTTTGGCGATGTACAACACGGACGAATCAATTATCGGCTTTGCCCATGCTTGTTTTAACCAGGCTTTGATGAAAGGCTGGCCGCTTTATTTATCCACCAAAAACACCATCCTAAAAAAATACGACGGCCGTTTTAAAGATCTATTTGAAGAGATCTATCAACAGGAGTATAAAACCAAATTTAAGGAAGCCGGCATTACTTACGAACACCGTTTGATTGATGACATGGTTGCTTCTGCCTTAAAATGGAACGGTAACTTTGTTTGGGCCTGTAAAAACTATGACGGCGATGTGCAGTCAGATACGGTTGCGCAAGGTTTTGGTTCTTTAGGTTTGATGACTTCTACTTTGGTTACGCCGGACGGAAAAACGATGGAAGCCGAAGCTGCACACGGGACGGTTACACGCCATTACCGCGACTATCAGGCCGGAAAACCAACTTCTACTAATCCAATCGCTTCTATTTTTGCCTGGACACGCGGTTTGGAGTTCCGCGGAATTTTGGACAACAATCAGGAACTGATCAACTTTTGCAAAACCCTGGAAGAAGTTTGTATCGAAACCGTTGAAAGCGGCAAAATGACGAAAGATTTAGCGGTTTGCATCCATGGAAATAAAGTGGAACACGGCAAAGATTATTTGTATACCGAAGAATTTTTGGCTGCTATTGATGAAAATTTGAAAGCGAAATTAGGTTTCTAAACACTTCTTACGCCTATCATGTTAACATTGATAGGCGTATTTTTAATTTACATCTCTATAATCCTCTTTCTAATATGAAAAAAACTGTTTTCATATCATCTACATTTATTGATTTGAAAGATGAAAGAAATAAGGTTTGGGAATGTCTTGAAAAATACGATGTAATAGTCAAAGGAATGGAAGAGTTTGGAGCTAGAAAAACAGATCCATTAACTACTTGCCTATTAGAATTACAACATTCAGACATTTATGTTGGAATAATTGGAATGCGATTTGGTAGCGAAGACCCAAAATCACAAAAATCTTTTACACAATTAGAGTACGAACAGGCAATTGCATCTGACAAAGAAATATTAATATATATTATTGATGAAGAAACTGCTGACGTAAAACCTAACATAATTCAATTTGACAAATATGAAAAGTTAGCAGCTTTTAAGAAAACACTTAAAGAAAAACATACAATTGATACGTTTTCTAATGCACAGGATCTTGTTTCAAAGCTTCAAACGAAATTTGAAAGCTTACTTTCCTTTATAGATAAGGATTTAACAAAAGATGATTATAAAAACACTTGTAATATTTTAGATTCATTTTTCCTAGTTCCCAAAGCATTTTCTGGAAGAGAAATTAAGCTTAAGATTAAGTTTAAGGATACGACTAAACCAGCATCAAAAGAAATTTGTGATTTATTTAATTTAAATTATGGCTATACGATTGTAGCACTAATGGACATAATCTATCCAAAATGTGACTTTAAAGCTTCTAATTACTTATTTATTGATTATGACTTTTATGAGCAGTTTATAAAATTGGATAAAAGTTTAGAATATGAAATATTTGCTAATATTCTTTTCAAGGAAAGTAAAGCAAAGTCTATAATTGCTAACTTTCAAAATGATAGGGAAAGTATTTCTTATTATGAAAGCCCATTTGAAACTAAATCCATGTTTACCTCAGTACTAGAACCTGCAGAAGGGCAAATAGTCTTAAGATTAAAACAAATATCACCTTAACACAACTAAATCATAATTATATATTATGTCACAATTATATCCCCTAAAATTCAAAACCATTTTCAAAGATAAAATCTGGGGTGGCGAAAAAATAAAAACTGTTTTGCACAAAGATTTTTCACCGCTGCCAAACTGTGGCGAAACCTGGGAAGTTTCCGGCGTAAAAGGTGATATTTCAGTTGTTGCAGATGGCGAACTTTCCAGTAAAGCTTTGACAGATTTACTGAATGAATACAAAGGCGACCTGGCCGGAAATAAAGTCTATGAAAAATATGGTAATGAATTTCCGCTGCTGATTAAGTTTATCGATGCCAATGACGACCTTTCTATCCAGGTTCATCCGGATGATGAATTAGGAAAAAAACGGCATAATTCTTTTGGCAAAACCGAAATGTGGTATGTGTTGCAGGCCGATCCTGGCTCAACATTAATTTCAGGTTTTAACCAGCAGGTGGATGAAAAGCTTTATTTAGAAAAACTGAACAGCGGCAAGTTATCTGATATTTTAAACAAAGAACAGGTAGCAGCCGGAGATATATTTTTCCTTCCGGCGGGCCGCGTTCATACCATTGGAAAAGGTTTGCTGATTGCCGAAATCCAGCAAACTTCGGATATTACGTATCGCATTTACGATTTCGACCGGGTTGATGACAAAGGCCAGAAACGTGAATTGCATACGGAGCAAGCTTTGGCAGCAATTGATTACAAAGTTTATCCGGAATATAAATCCAAGTACCCGCACCAAAAAAATGAAGCAGTTGAAGCCGTAACTTGTCCTTATTTTACAACCAATGTTTTAAACTTTACCCAAAATACTACTCGCAATTATGCTAACTTGGATTCCTTTGTGATCCATGTTTGCGTAGAAGGTAATTATGATTTAGTTTATAATGAAGAAAAGATTACTGTTAAAAAAGGAGATTGTGTTTTGATCCCAAATGCAATTAAAAATATCCAACTGGAAACTACTTCAGGGTTTAAAATCCTGGAAACTTTTGTTCGATAATTTTTACAAGTTTTTTTATGCTAAAAGAAGCATCCAAGTTTAAGTTTGGATGCTTCTTTTATAGGCTTAAAATCAATAAGTATGTTCTTGTCTTGATTTCCAAGAGTTCCATCAACTCAAATTATCCTTTTTCATTTTTCGATAACCGGATTTCGATCTGGCCGTTGTTCACACGCGTTTCAAACTTTGGCTGCGGTTCTGTTGCCGGCCCGTCTATCACGCTGCCATCTTTTAAAGAGAAAATTGAGTGGTGCCACGGACAACGGACAGCACAATTATCCAACAAATCCCCATCGCAAAGCGGGCCGCCCAAATGCGAACAAGTATTGGCAATGGCAAATATTTCACCTTTTTGCTTTACCAATAAAACTGCTATTTCTCCGGCTTTTGCAGCTATCATTTTGTTTTCTGCTAATTCATTTTCCGGTAAAACAGCCACAAAATCTTTCGGATATTCTGCCGAAATTGCAGTATGGTCAACGCCAACTTTTTCAGCATAAACCAAATGTCCACCCAAATAGGCTGCTGCGCTTGTAATGCCATAACCCAGCATTGCCAACCCAATTGCAGTTTTGCGCGAACCTTTGCTTCGGCGAATATAATAGGAAGTGGCGTAAAGGGCTGTGGCACTGATGTTCATAATCCCGTGCATTAAGCCTATAGAACGTTTTTTCTTAGTGGTTCCTGTCCAATCTGTCATCCCCGAAACTGCCGAACCCAACGCTCCAACCAATCCGATAGCAATAGCTGCATCGGCACCGGGCGCATATTTTTTCTTGCCAAATAGCTCTATTCCGTCTAATACAACAGCAGCCGACCAGGAACCAACCGGAACATCGGTGATAATCGGATGAAGCGGATGGCCAAGCCATGTCCCGTGCAAAAAATTCTTGATTTTCTGGCCGGCTTCACCACCTGCTTTAAATGTGTTGAGTATAGCGGGTTGAATTTTGTCACCTGCGGCATTCAGCCATTCTTGTTGTGCAATCGTGTCCATTACGCTTTCTGAATTCATTTGTTTTTCTCCTTTTTAATTTGATTTATGTATATCAAGACGCATTATTATTAGTGTGCGGCTTTTTACCGAGTTCGTGCCAATCATTTTCGTGCATTTCGATACCGTAAAATCCTGCAGCTTTCCTGATGTTGGCAAAAGCCAGGTCGCGGTCTTCGTCAGACACATCTTTTACCTGGTCAAACCGTGCCAAAGCGTTTTTAACATGCGAAGCGTCAGTAATAGGTTCTTTGCGTTGTTTTGGAAAAGCGAAAACGCTGTCGGGCAAATCTTTTTTTTCTTTAGCACTTAATTCTCCGTGTACCGTATCCGGTTTCCAAGTTGTTTTTGGCATGGTTTTCTGTTTTGATTATTCTGAAAAGTTTTAGGGCAAAAGACTGTTCTTTCGCCTGTTAATACATCTACAAGCCAAAAACAACTGAAACGATCGGTCGGTTTTTCACTATTGCAAACGCAATAAAATCAACACTAACTAAGCAGGTAATTATTGAAAAAGAAAGAAAGTATATACATTGTTTGCGTAGAAAGAAAATTGCTGCCGATACTTCTTTTATGCCCTTAAAATCAGTGTCCGAAAATTTCAAACTTCTCCCAGAAACCATCTTGAGGAAGCGGCGCAAAAATATCAACCGGTTCTTTTTTTACCGGATGGATGAACCGCAAATAGCGTGCATGCAAACAAATACTCTTTTTCAAACTACCTCGCGGATATCCATATTTGTTATCGCCAACGATCGGACAACCTAAGGTAGAAAGTTGAACCCGGATTTGATGCGGGCGGCCGGTTATCGGATCAACTTCAATTAAATAATAACCGTTTAGTTCGCCGATCAGCTTGTAATTCAATTGGGCGCGCTGGCTACCTGCAATTTCTTTGTTGTGCGCTGTTGTTACGTTTTTCTGTTGATTTTTGACCAGCCAATGCACCAAAGTCCCGCTTTCGGGAAATGGTTTGTTGCGCACCACCGCCCAATACGTTTTGTGTATGTCCCGGCTTTTGAACAATTCATTTACACGTTCCAGTGCTTTGCTTGTTTTGGCAAACAAAATCACACCACTGACCGGCCGGTCCAATCGGTGTACAACACCCAAGAAAGCACCGTTTGGTTTGTTGTATTTTTGGGCGATGTACCTTTTTACTTTTTCGTCAAGCGGTTCATCCCCGGTTTCATCCACTTGTACAATATCCCCTGCCCTTTTGTTGATTGCAATTAAGTGATTGTCCTCAAACAAAATATCTTTTGTTGTAATATCAGAAGGAGGCCGGACGTAATGAGAATTGCGCATTGTTAAGTTTTAGGTGATAAAAGAAGCATGGAAATCAGTTGTGGGTTTCCGGTTGTAAGTTGCCAGTTCTTAGTTCAAAAAGACAAAAAAAGCAACGGAATAACAGCAGAACAGGAAACTGTCAACTCACAACAAGCAACTGATCGTCAATACTGTTCCTTCTCCCCCGGAAAATCCTTGGATTTAACATCTTGTATATATGATTTTACTGCCTTACTCATCTCCTCGAACAAATTTAAATACTGACGTAAAAACCGCGGTTTAAACCCTTTGTTCAAGCCCAGCATATCGTGGATCACCAAAACCTGGCCGTCGCAATTTCTTCCGGCACCAATGCCAATGGTTGGAATGCTGAGGCTTTCAGTCACTTCCAGTGCTAATTTTGCAGGGATTTTTTCCAGCACCACGCCAAAACAACCTGCTTCCTGCAAAGCCAACGCATCCAATTTTAACTTATTTGCTTCCGCTTCTTCTTTGGCACGAACGGTGTAAGTCCCAAATTTATAGATGGACTGCGGTGTCAACCCCAAGTGTCCCATCACCGGGATCCCTGCTGCCAGGATGCGCGTTACCGATTCTATAATTTCCGTTCCGCCTTCCATTTTTACCGCATGTGCGCCTGCTTCTTTCATGATGCGGATAGCAGAATTTAAAGCTTCTTTGGAGTTTCCCTGATAAGAACCAAAAGGCAAATCAACCACTACCAAAGCTTTTTTGGCCGCCCGGACAACGGAAGACGCATGATAGATCATTTGATCCAGCGTAATTGGCAACGTGGTTTCGTGCCCGGCCATCACATTGGAAGCCGAATCGCCCACCAAAATCACGTCTATTCCGGCATCTTCCACCACAGCGGCCATGGAAAAATCATAGGCCGTGAGCATGGCGATCTTCTCGCCGCGCTGCTTCATTTCCTGCAAGGTATTGGTGGTTACTCGTTTAACTTCTTTGTTTACAGACATGTTATGCTTCTTTTACACTACATTTTTAGGTGTTGTAAATGTAGGACAACCGTTTGTAAAATCATCAAAACGCGTTTCTAAAAATCGGCGGAAAAACTATCTTTGTCCTTTGTGAATCCAGAAGTTCATTCTTTATTATTTCCTGCAACTTTCACACCTGGTTTTCCGTTGGAAAATGCTTCTTTTATCCACCTTTTTTTAAAATATCATGACTAACTTCACCAAATTACCAGCCATTTTATTACTGGCCGATGGTACTGTTTACCATGGAAAAGCCGCCGGGAAAATTGGTACGACCGTTGGCGAAATTTGCTTTAATACCGGCATGACAGGTTATCAGGAAATTTTTACCGATCCTTCCTACTTTGGCCAGATCATGGTGACCACAAATGCACATATCGGCAATTATGGGATTCATTTTGATGAAGTAGAATCCGGGCAAATACAAATTTCGGGCTTGGTTTGTAAAAACTACAACATCCAATACAGCCGCAAAGAAGCTGACCTTTCTATCCAGGATTACTTCCAGGAACAAAACATTGTTTCTATTTCTGATATTGATACCCGCGAACTGGTGCGCCACATCCGCGACAAAGGTGCGATGAACGCCATTATTTCTTCGGAAATTTCAGATCTGGAAATACTGAAAGCAAAGCTGGGTGAAGTACCTTCGATGGACGGGTTGGAACTTTCTTCCCAAGTATCCACTAATGAAACTTATGATATTGGCGATGAAAATTCCAAGTATCGCGTAGCCGTTTTGGATTTGGGCGTGAAGAAAAACATCCTGCGCAATTTTGCCGGGCGTGATGTTTTTGCCCGCGTGTTTCCTTCTTATACCACTTTTGCAGAGATGCAGGAATTTAACCCCGACGGTTATTTTATTTCAAACGGTCCCGGCGATCCTGCTGCAATGGACTATGCCATCCGTACCGTAAAAAACATCTTGGAAGCTGATAAACCGATGTTTGGAATTTGCCTCGGCCATCAGTTGCTTGCACTGGCCAATGATATTCCTACAGAAAAAATGTTCAACGGACACCGCGGCATCAACCATCCGGTTAAAAATATCATCAAAAACCATTGCGAAGTTACTTCACAAAACCACGGGTTTGGCGTGGTGCAGGATGCAGTTAGAAATTCTGACAAGGTAGAAATTACGCACATCAACCTAAATGATAATTCGATTGAAGGGATCCGGGTAAAAGGCAAAAATGCGTTTTCGGTTCAATATCACCCGGAAGCTTCTCCCGGTCCGCATGATTCCCGCTATTTATTTGATGATTTTGTGGAGATGATGGGAAAAGACCGGAAGTCGGAAAGTTAGGAAGACCGAAAGTTAGAAGGAAGGATGACAGCGCGGATAAACCAAAGCGATAGGTCGTCGCCTTGGTGGGTAAAGGCCCAACAAAACGCCCGGAGGGATCGGGTTTGCCTTGACTTTTTGGTTCTTTTTGGTCAAGCAAAAAGAACGTAAATATCCGATTAAGAAATATTTAATAGACTTTATATATAAGCAAACCTGCGGTTGCTTGATTGTCCGTTCTTTTGTCTTGATACAAAAGAACCAAAAAATCAAGAATGCCGGGTCGCCTCCGGGCGGCATTCAACCTCTCGCTCCTGGTTGCCTATCTTGCAGGTGTCCTTTCTGTTGACTAACCCTTTCTTCCGAATACTTCTTTTATCGACTGTTTTTTGTCCTTCGCGTTGTCATCCCGACGTTAGGAGAGATCTTCTTTCAACTTATATGATTTGCTTTTAGAACTATAGCCGCCATATTTCCCCTCTCTGAGAGTTAGGGGTGTGTCCTTTAGCAAACCAGCAAGTAAAGCCATACCGTATTGCTTTTCTAAATACAGGAGATACTGTTTTTATCGGTGTTTTTTCAAAAGATTGTTTTTTACACTCATTTACTATCAGCCTTAGTTTCAGCATTTAGAAATACGGCTTGCATGGCCTTAGTTTCTTCGCTATCTGTATATTTACCAAGATACCATTCTTTTTCAGGGTTTTCTTTAACCGGTATTAAAGAAACATTTTTAATCGTATCATAACCATCTTCGTAGCCTTCTGTGATGACCAGGGCATCGGGCGGAAGCGTTTGTAGTTTTTGTATTAATTGGGAAACGGTCATGCTGGTTAGTTTAAGTTGAAATTTGACCAATAAAAGAAGCTTTTTTGTTTAACCTGCGAAATTGCAAATTTTAAGCTTGAAGGACGGGATTACAAATTCCTATTAGCGAAAGTATATTCTTTAGTCAAAAGTAACGCCATTATAATGTGTAAGACATCATATACAGAAGTACTACATATTTCCAATTGCAGTATGCAAATTTATAGCAATTCGATTCTTTATAATTTTGAATAAATATTTCAATACCTTCAATTTTTTAATTCAACCTTATGAAACACATAAAAAAGAAATTTCAATTCGAAGAAATTCTTACAGAAGAAATTAAAAGCTCATTACAGGGAAAAGGATCATTTATAGCAGCTTCAGAGTTTTCAAATGTAAACATACCTAAAGATCACAAATGCATATTGTTAACAGATGAAAATAAGGCTATTGAAGCTTTTCAAGTAAAACTAAACGGTAAAAAATATTTTATTCCTGAACCAGATCCGATATTAATTTATTTTAATAATGCGTATGCCAATTATAGAAATATTGAAGAAACGAAAAATAAATTGTTAACTATATTAAATAAAGAAACTTTGTCAGAAGCAATAATTAACGATCTATATAATTATTTTGGATTGACTAATGGTTTTGTGATATTTTTATTTACAGCTATTGAGGCATTCTTCAATAGGTATATTCCTGAAGACTATAATTATATTATCAATAGAAACAATAGGACTGAAATTTATAATACGGATCAAATTCAAAGATTTATATCTTTTGATGATAAGCTTACTAAAGTAATTAATAAGATTAGCAATAAAAATTTTAGCCACGACTTCCCTTTAAAATATCAACATATAACTAATTTGAAAGAATTCAGGGATAGTATTGTACATACTAAAAGTAAAAAAGATGGGTTAACACCTTTTGACTATTTATATAAAAAAGCTTTGACCTTTAAATTTGAGGAAACAATTCATGCGACACGAGACTTTCTAAATTATTACAAACCAAAATTTGTTGAAGAATGCAACTGTGGGTTTGACTGGTAATTACAGGATAAGAAGCTTTAGCAGCTTTGAAACAATCTTTTAGAATTATACTTTTTTATTGATGTTTATATAATGTAGAATTCTACATATTTACAATCCGGACTATCGAAACTTTTTAGTAATGACCTAAACTATCTACTCCCGCTTATCCACTTCCCCCATTACCCTCCCAGTTTCCATTAAAGCCACAATTATTTTTTGATAATGCAGAATATCTTCAAAGCTCAGTTCCCGGTCTTTGCGGTCTTTCAGCCATTTTTGGGCAGGCTGATAACCGCCGATATAAAAGTTCCAAGCAGTTTGCGGTACGCCTGTAAAGTATTGTGCTTCGTTTATCCATACTTTTCCAGTGTTGGTTTCAGGTTGAAGTTCAAAGCGGATTTTGCCAACTACATTTGTTCCGTCTTCCGGGTATTGGGTAATGTATTGTTCTACTTTAGGCGATTCCAGTAAATGCAATTGTCGCAACTCTCCGCCTAATTGTACCAACCGCCAAAATTTATCTTTGTCTGTTGGGTAAGGCACTCTTGGGAAATCAATCTTTAAAAACGCTTTGTATTTTTCGCGGTAAGTCGGGCTGTGCAGTACGGCGTAGATGTAATCCAGTAAATCTATTGGGGCAAAAGTATTTTCGATTGCTTCTTTTTCGTTGGTAAAGGTAGAATCTAAGGCTTCTGTAATCTGTTTTAGGATAGTTATATTAAAATTAGATTTTCTTATAAGTGTTTGTTCTATGTTTTGTTGTTGGGTAATTTCAGGATATATGTACAGTGGAGCAATATAACTACCATCGTAAGGAGTAGCAATTTTATGTTGCCCTAAAGGCTTATTTGTAATAAAAACAGAAAAAAGTTCTTTTGTCTGTCGTGTTGTTATAAATCCATAGTTATCAGTCTTTAGTAAATGATCATTAATTTGTGGTCTATGATAATCAAAAGCATATTCACCATAAAGCATTTGTCTAAAATCAAATGGTCTATACATGCAACTAACCGACTTAGCATCAACCGACATTGACTTTCTTCTTTGACTAAACTTCCAATCACGATTATCAGTTAAATTAAACTTTTTCCTTAAAAAATCATCACTCAAGTTTTTATTTTGTAAATCTGCAATCCTCTTATTAGCAGTAGTTTCATCAAATGATATTGCAAATTCATCTCTATGTGAATTTGGACCAAGTTGTATCCTATTAAATAAATCATCAATTGAAAAACCTAAATAATATTCTTCTTGAACATTAAAGTTTTTCTGAACAAAGAAATAGTCAGGTTTTATATTTTCTATCTTTTTATATTCAACAGTTTTTATAGAACTATTATGCAGAAAGTCATACTTAAAATCCCGTTTTCCATATAAATCATAATGAAAAACTTGGCCTAACTCGGTAATGTTTTTACGACCTGTTTTTATAAACAAATTAATAGAAACACCTTGTTGTATATCAAACACATTTATATCAGCAGAGCCATCAGGCGCAATTTCTCTTTTCTTACTGTTGCCATGCAAATCAATTGTATAAATCTTATCATACGTTTTAAGCAGATTCCAGCGCATTCCGCGGAAAGTAGGATTATCTAAAAATCCATGCGGATTGATAAAGGCTAAAATCCCCTCACCGTTTTTCTCTATGTAATGCTGCCCGTAACGCATAAACTTTACATAATCATCATTAATCCATTTCGGGTTGCGCTCTTTTAGTTTTTCCTTGCCTCCGGGTTCTTTTTTATAATCTTCCATCAGCTTCATTATCCATTCACCTTTATTGGCACTTTCACCACTATAAGGCGGATTTCCCATCACAACCATCACCGGCGTATCGCGCTTAACCGTATTGGCTTGGTTGGCTTCGTCACTTAGCCAACTGCTAAATAAAGTGCTGGTATCGGGGTGTGCTTCTTCCAAACTATTGGTCAGGAAAATACGGATGCGCTGGTCGGTTGTTGCTTTGTAGCCGGTTTCGGTCAGTAGCATGTCCATCTTTAAATGCGCCATCGCATAACTTGCCATCAGCAACTCAAAACCATTTAAGCGTGGCAATAAATGCTGGCTCACATAATTGCTCCAGATACCTTGCTGTCCTTCAAACTTTTTATGGATTAAACGGACTACCTCCGCTAAGAACGTTCCTGTACCAGTAGCAGGGTCTAATATTTGAACTTTATGGACTTCCAGTTCGTGATCAACTTCTTTTAGTTTTGACTTTCGATCTGCCGTAGCTTTTGTAACGACTTTGGTTTTGACTTTAATCTTTGAAGTATCTGCCAAACCTTGCGGCAGGTTAAATTCTGTTTTCAGGAGATCGTCAACCGCACGTACAATAAAATTGACTACCGGTTGCGGTGTATACCAGACGCCGCGTGCTTTGCGCAAAGCCGGGTTATAAGCAGCCAGAAAGGTTTCGTAAAAGTGAACCACCGGATCTTCCTGTTTGGTACTTTTACCAAAGTTCTGCATAATGTCGGCCACATCTGTTGCCAGGAAAATGTTCACCAGATCATCTACAATCCAAACCAAACGTTCGTCCAGATCATAACCGGCAATATCCTGAAACAACTTCCGCAAAAAAGGATTACTTCTGGGTATTAGCGTTGCCGCTTCCTGCCGGGAAAAAGTTTCTAAAGTTGGATCATGATAACGGGCGGCAAACATGCCGTAAGCAATGGTTTGCGAATATATATCGGCAAAAGCAGTATTGGTTATATCATGGATCAGCATTTGCTGAAACGACAGCATTTGCGATTTTAAAGAGGAAACGATTTGATTATCATCATCAGCTTTTAAAGATTGACTGATTACGTCGGCCATCAGCTTTGCTTTTCCGGCCATCATTTCTGCCAGTTTGGTTGGCGATTTGATGGTTTGCGTAACGGTTGCCGCAAAATTTTGAATCAGCGTAGTAAAACGATCAAAGTTTTCAGGCTGTGGTATAATTTTACCATGTTTTACCTTAGCAATAGCTACGCTGGTAGTTGGCAAGCCATCTTTATAAAAACGGAAATCAAGACAATCGGTAAAAATCAGGTTATTCAGGCCAGATTTATAACGGTCAAATTGTTCTTTCAGATTGTTACTGTGCAAGTCAACGCCAATATCTTTTGCTTCAACATAACCCACAGCTACATCTTTCCGCGTTAAAACGTAATCCGGCGCACCACAGGCAATTCGGGCAGGCTCATTGGTTACCTGCACCCCGGTTGTGATGCTTTCTAATAAAGTTTGCAGGTCGCCCCGATAGGTATGTTCGCGGGAAATACCCGTAATAAAGCGGCGGTTAATGTTTTGTAAATATTCTGAAATCGTCATCTACAGGTTTGAAGGGGCAATTTTTAAAACTAAATAAATTTGTCAGCATTTTATATAAAAACCGGGTTAAATTAAGATAAACCACTTACTAATCGCTTTTATATTTAACTACACTTTTACTAAACCAATTCATTTATAACCTATTATCAAATATATTTTTCGATCAAGTAACTAATCCCATCAAACACCGTAACAAAGCCTCATCAATTATAAACCTAACCTTTTAAAAATCAGCTTTATGCAGTCGTCGTCTCTTAAAATACCGCTATTTGTAAATTGGCAATTACTGCAAAAGCTAACGCAGCAATGCGAAACCACCTGCCGTCACGAGCTAAGCAAGTATTGCGCAAAGTACGAGGTAAGCAGGCTCACTATTTTCCAGCTTTGTGCAGAGTTTAAGCTCACACGCGAACAACTGCATCTGTATTTAAACCAGTAACTAAAGCCGTTTTTTACCGGCGACAAATCTTTACAACAGAACATGATACCTTCAGCATCTGTTGCGGCCGGTAACCCGCCGAAAAATCTTTTGTTACCCTTTCCCCAAATTATTTTCCTTGTTTGCTGGTGCCGCATTGCGCAGCCGGTTGGTTAGTCCGTTTGTTTTAACAGCTAACGTAGCTTGTTTTGGGTTGATCCATTGGCTGCAGAAGCGGGTAAGGTCATTCAAAATTCTAACCGGTAAGTAGGTTTTGCCGCAAAGGAGGAATTAACCCGGCGTTTATCCACAGCGTTGGCGGTATCGGCGGTTGTCGTGCTTCTTTTATCCACCTAAATTTCTTATTTATTAACAATCACAACTTCTTTATCCACAGGGGAAAGCAGGTTATCCACAGTTCATCCTGATTTACCCACAGGAAAGCCCGGAATACCAACGGGAAAGCTTCAATTACCAACGGGAAAAAGCAAAATACCAACGGGAAAAAGCTTTTTCTCTTTGGGAAAAGCCTGTTTACCAAAGGGAAGGTGGAGAATACCAACGGGAAAACGCGTTTTCTCATCGGAAAAGCTTATTTACCAACGGGAAAATGCAAAATACCAACGGGAAAACGGCTTTTTCCCTGTGTATCCGGGTAGCTTTTGGTAGAAATAAGGCGATAAAAGAAGCATCGCGCAAGGAGATAGAAAAACGTCGTAAATTAATAGAAATCAATAAATTATATCATTTCGGCTTGCTGCCCGGTAACTGGCGGCAACGGGTGCAGACGTTTGTTTTTTGTGCCCGTACAAACCCGCACAGTTATGCATAACCCGGAAATGTTTCCAGGTTTAAAACGGCTTTTAAATATGAAATTTGTTACGTTGATTAAAGATTACTCGAAACTGAGTGAATCTAACCTCGACCTGAAAGGCGGAAAAATTATTGCTGCGTTAACCGGCAACCCCGATTTCCCGGTTACAATGCCTACGCTCTCGGACTTTATGCAGGTTAAAAACACGTATTCCACCAACCTGGTTGCGGCGGCAAACAGTGATCGTGCGGCCATCGTCATGAAAAACCAGGATAAAGACAGTCTGTTGGGCGCTATGCGCTTGCTGGCCATCAACATTGAAGGGCTGGCGCAGGGCAACCAGGCCAAAATGGTGTCGTCTGGCTTTGATGTTGCCGCTAACGGCGACAGCGTACCTGCAATGGGGCCGCCAACCAATTTTAAAGTAAGCGACGGGTTGAATGCCGGAGAAATTAAAACTTCGGTTAAAGGCGTAGAACGGGCAATTATGTACAGTCATGAATATGCCCTCACCCTGCCTGATGCCGATACCAGCTGGACGACCTGGGTAAGCAGCAGTGTAAGCTGTGTTTTTACCGATCTGCCCGGCGGAACCCGCATTTACGCCCGTGTAGGTGCTATTGGCCGCAAAGAGCAGCTGGTGTATTCGGATGTGCTGTCGCGGATTGTACAGTGATTATGGTTGTTTTTGGTTGATAAAAGAAGCATGGAGTGGTTTATCCGGTGCTTCTTTTATAATAGATTTTTGATCGGGCTTTCGCCCTCTTTCCTTTCTTTTTGCTTGATCAAAAAGAAACAAAAAATCAAGAAAGGACGGATCGCCTCCGGGCGTCCTTTCAGCCCAACGCTCCTGGATGGATACCGTTCTGATGGATACCTTTCCGGCAGCCTTGACAGTTTGTTATCATTGAAAATTTAGGTGGTAAAAGAAGTATTGTTTAGCAACGATTGCCATTTGCAAGGGTCGTTTGCAAGATCACCACCCAGGCGCGTTGGGTTGAATGCCGCCCGGAGGTGATCCGGCATTCTTGATCTTTTGGTTCTTTTGTATCAAGACAAAAGAACATAATGCCGGCAACCGCAGGTTTGCTAAAATAAAACACTTCTTTTTTTGATCGGGCTTTCGCCCTCTTCTATTTCTTTTTGCTTGATCAAAAAGAAACAAAAAATCAAGAAAGGACGGATCGCCTCCGGGCGTCCTTTCAACCCAACGCTCCTGGATGGCTACTTTTCTGGCGGCTCTGCAAGTTTGTTCTCATCGAAAAAAAAAGGTTGATAAAAGAAGTTTGCTATAATAATGATTAACCGCAGGAAATGGCCGCTTGCAAGATCTACACCCTGGCGCGGTGGGAAGAAGACCGCCCGGATGAGGGATTCGGGATTCTTGACCTTTTGGTTCTTTTGTGTCAAGACAAAAGAACGTAAAGCCAGCAACCGCAGGTTTGCTTAATAAAAAATACTTTTTGTATTGATCGGGTCTTTCGCCCTCTTCTATTTCTTTTTGCTTGATCAAAAAGAAACAAAAAATCAAGAAAGGACGGATCGCCTCCGGGCGTCCTTTCAACCCAACGCGCCTGGGTGGATACCGTTCTGGTGATGACCTTTCTGGTTTCCCCATCAGTTTTAAAAAATAGTTGATAAAAGAAGTATTAAGCATGATTAATAACCACCAGCAAGAGCCGCTTGCAAGATCTACACCCAGGCGGGGTGGGAAGAAGACCGCCCGGATGAGGGATTCGGGATTCTTGACCTTTTGGTTCTTTTGTGTCAAGACAAAAGAACGTAATATCGGCAACCGCAGGTTTGCTTAGAAAATATTCCTTTTACAACCCAAAATTCAGCAAACAAAAAAAGGGCGATCCCAGAACCGCCCTCCTCAAAAATATAAGCAAACCTTTATTTTTTCATAACAAACTGATAAGAAGTAACCGAAGTAAAAGTTTCCCCAGCTTTTAAAGCAGTTGTAGGAAACTGCGGCTGGTTGGGAGAATCCGGAAAATGCTGAGTTTCCACACATAAAGCAGTTCTGTGTTCGTAAGGTTTTCCGCTTTTGCCTTTATCGCCGCCTTCCATAAAGTTTCCGCCATAAAATTGTATGCCCGGCTGATCGGTATAAACCTGCATTTCGATGCCGCTTTTATCGCCAACAACAGTAGCGGCTAAATGCTCACCTTTTTCTTTCGATGCATCCAGCACAAAATTATGGTCGTAACCTTTTCCATAAATCAACTGCTGGTTTTTATCATCAATGCGCGAACCGATTTTTTCCGGCTTGGTAAAATCAAACGGCGTTCCGGCAACAGGTTCCAGTTTTCCTGTTGGGATTAAGGTAGAATCAACCGGCGTAAACTTGCTGGCGTTTAATTGCAATATGTGGTTATTGATTGTTCCGCCATCTCCGTTTAAATTGAAATAGGAATGGTTGGTCAGGTTTAAAACAGTTGCTTTATCAGTAGTGGCTTTGTAAGCAATATCCAAAGCATTTTTATCGGTTAAAGTATAAGTTACGTTAACGTTCAGGTTTCCCGGATAACCTTCTTCACCGTCTTTTGCCAGATAATGCAGTTCTAAGCTGTTTGGAGTTGTTTTTACCACATCCCAAACAACTGTAGAAAAACCTTTTGGTCCGCCATGTAAAGCGTTCGGCGGATTGTTGATAGCCAGTTGGTAGTTTTTTCCATCTAAAGTAAATTTTCCTTTAGCAATCCGGTTGCCGTAGCGGCCGATCAAAGATCCGAAATAAGAACCGTTTTTAGTGTATTGATGGTAATCTTTCAAGCTGTTATAACCTAAAACAACATCTATTAGTTTCCCACTGCTGTCAGGCACAAATAAACTGACTAATTTTCCGCCGTAATTGGTGATAGCTGCTTTTATTGTGCCGTTAGTAATGGTGTAAAGATGAACTTGTTTGCCATTAATGGTTTCTTTAAACTTGGCTGAGTCTGGCATTGCTGTTTGCTCCATAGCTTTTTTATCTGTTTTTTTTGATGATTGCTGGCAGCTTGTTAAACAAAACAATACTGCTGCCGGTAAAATACATTTTTTTAAGGTGTTCATTGATTTAGGTTTTGATTATACAGCTACATACAGGAATCAGGTTTAAAAGATTGGGTTAAACGAAAGGTACAATAAACTTATATAAAATTGAACCTGACAAAAACATATCCCGTTTACCAAATATAGCAGAAAGTATTTTAACTTTTTAGAAACTTGTCCTTAAAGTAATACCATATGTTTTTGGATTTCCTAAATGTGTGGCACCAAAATCATAAGCATAATCTATATAATGTTTGTTTGCCAGATTGCTTGCCCATAAAAAAACGTCAAACTTCTTTGTGCTTATGCCCAACCGTGCATTGAAAACACTGTAAGCCTTTTGTTCTATTTGGTTTGCCAGGTCAAAATACTCATTTCCAAGATAGCGCCATTCCCCGCGGGCAATCAATTTGATCCCTTGCTGACTGTCAAAATCATAACCATATTGCAAAGCCAGCAAAGAGGTTACATCAGGCGTATAGACCTGGTGATTGTTCTTTAAATCCACAACTGTCCCGTTACTTGGAATTTGCAGGTTCTTGTACCGGGCATGTGTATAACCAAAGTTATAATTTAGCTCCAGCCCTTTTAACAAGGTAGCGGCAATTTCTGCTTCTGCGCCTTTACTGTTTAATTTTCCGGCATTTTTGGTAACGGTGATTGCATCAGGCAATATGAGCGTTGGCACTTGTGCGTTGCTGACGGAAGTATAAAACAAAGCAAGGTTCACGCGGATGCGCTTATCATAAAATAAATTCTTTGTACCAATCTCAAAGTTGTCGCTGTACTCCGGTTTATATGCGTAAAGCGGCGGCTGGGTAGGATCGGAAGATATCTGGCTGATCCCGCCGGCACGAAAGCCCCTGCTATAAGTTGTATAAAAGTTATTAACTTCTGTAGGATGCCAGGCCAAACTAAATTTTGGTGTAAAAGCTTTGAAGTTTGCTTTAGAGGAAGTGTCTGGCCGTGTGATGATGGCTTCCTGCCCGTCAGGCTGAGAGGCACGTATGACTTCTTCTTTTTTATGTTCAAAATCATAGCGTAAACCTGCTGTCAAATCCAACTTTGGGCTAATCGAATAAACCAATTGCCCGTAAACTGCCACGCCGTAATTGCGCTCAATATTTGTGTTGATACTGGTGAAATCGGTAATGGGCGAACCTACTGCCGCTGCATCTTTGCCAAAGTGTGTCCCTACTTTGCTTGGGCTGTAACGATAAAACCCATAAACTCCAGTTGTCCATTTAAAAGGCGAAGCAGAAGAAGCCGGGGAAGTGAACCGAAACTCCTGGATGCCCACTTTTACCTTATTCCATTGGTTGCCATAGTTATTGATTAAAGATACGGCATCAATAGGAGAAAAATCAGCATCAATAGGAACGGTATAATAACGGTAGTTTTCCTGGTAAGAACTGTTTGATGTAAAGTTGAAACCGCTGCCGGTATAATTTGCAGAAAGGGAAGCGTTGAAGATGTTGTCAACCATTTTTGTAACCGCATTTTGATTTAAAACAAATGGCGTTGACAATGCCTGCTCAGTACTTCCTGCCAAAGGGAAAGGGCCGTTATTTCGGTTTTCGTAATTTTTAACATTTAAGGTGAATGAAAGCTTTTGATCGGCAAGGAACTTCAGGTAATAATTCCCCAAAAAATAATGTTGCTTATCGAATTTTGAATTGTTGTACTGATTGGTATAAAAACCATCAAAACCTGAATAAAGACCGGCCACACCCAAAAAAAGCTTGTCTTTTATCAGCGGAGTGCGAATGCCCAAACTGTACCGCTGCTGGTTATAATTTCCGAAATTCAATTCTGCAAAACCCGTTGTTTCATTGGATGGCTGTTTTGTGATGACATTGATTACTCCGCCCATCGCATTCCTGCCGTACAAAGTTCCTTGCGGGCCGCGCAGCACTTCTATCCGTTCCACATCAAAAAGCTGCGGGATGTAGGTGTCCAGCCCGAACTGGTTCACACCATTAATATAAGTTGCAACAGCTGGGTCATAAGATGTTGTGGCAATGCCTCTTAAGCTCGTTACGTTGCGGTTATCGCCGGGGTTGGCAGAATACAAGTTTGGGATTACAGCGGTAATATCTTTCAAATTCCATAATTTATATTCCTGAACTTGTTTAGCCGACAATGTTGACAAGCTAAACGGAACCTGCTGCGGATCTTCTTCCCGTTTTTGAGCGGTTACGATTACTTCATCCAATTGATTGTTTGCTTCTTTTAACCGGATTGTTATGGTTTGATTTTGGCTTCCTACTGTGATCGCTTGATTGACTGCTGCATAAGACACATTGCTCACATGCAAAATATAGCTTCCGGAGGGAATATTAGTTAGCGTAAAATTCCCTTTTTCATCCGTAAAAGATGTATAATTAGTATTCAATAAACTGACAGTTGTCCCTTGTACAGGTCCTGATTTTGTGTTGATGACATTTCCGGAAAAATCAGACAAACGTTGTGAATAAGCTGAGCAACAAATCATCAGCATGAATAAAAGAGAAGTGATTTTTTTCATTGTAGAAAGTAAACGACTGTGGATGTTAAGTTGGATTTATTTTGAATGCTTCTTTTATGGCATAAAAATGTGTGTTGAAAAGCCTCACCCCCCGCCCTCTCCAAAGCAGAGGGAGCTTTGGGTTGCTACCTTTCTTTTGTTTAGAAAGGTTTGCGGTTGGTTTTCCCTTTTGAAGGAGATTAGGGAGATGACTTACAATTGGTAATTGTTTTGTGATTTTCCCCGACAATCTTATATTGTTTTAATCTAAACTAAAAATAACCTTGTAAATTAAATACCACACAAGTTCTATTGTTGATTTTTAAAAAGCTTCCTGATTTTGACCATTATATTTTGATGCTTCTTTTATCACCTAAAAACCATTGACAATCCTGTACTTTTTCAGAATATGAAAAAGCGGTACTAATTTTTACAGGCTAAAAGAAGCATCAAGGTTTTTATTGTTTAAGCGAAAATATCCAGTTGATGATTTGTTTGGTTTCTGCCGGTTTGAGGTTTGGATGTGCCGGCATAGATACATCTCCCCAAACACCATTCCCCCCCTGGATGATCTTATTGCTTAAATGAGCTAAAGAAGCATTGTTCTTGGGATATTTTTTTGCCACATCCATAAATGCTGGTCCAATAGATTTCTCATTTACTTTGTGGCAGCTTTTACAATCCAAGGACAGCATCAAAGCTTTTCCTGCATTGTTCGCTTTCAAATCGGCCAGTTTTACTTTCATATCAGGCGCATAATCTCCGGCCATAACACTCACCGTTTTACTTTGAGCAGATGCGTTCTGTTCATCCTTAACCTCAACAGAAACCGTATAATTTCCTTTTTTGATATAAGTGTAAGCTAGTTTCGGCACCAGAGTTTGTTTTTTCACGCCATTGCCCAAGTTCCAAATGTAAGTAAGCTTATTATTTTCAGGGTCACGGGCCGAAACAGTAAACGAAACTGGCAAAGGCACTTTTCCGGATGCTTTGTTTACCATTATGTTTTTTATTTCCGGTGCCCTGTTTCCCAAATTGTAATCAATCCGTACCAAACCGGCATCGGGGTTTTTGGCAAACCAGCCGGAACCATATTCCAAGACGTAGATCCTTCCGTCCGGCCCGGTTTCCATATCAATTGGTGCGTTAAACTTGGTATCCTGCATAAATGGTTCCATTTTGTCAAGATCACCATTAGGTTGCAGCGTCAGGAGTTTTATCCAGCCTCTTATCCATTCATAAAAAAACACTTTTTTGTTGAAGTAATCAGGGTAGCGGGTACTTTTCGGGTACATATCGATATAATAAGCCGGGCCGGCCATTGCCGTTCGGCCGCCAGCCCCTACTTGCGGAAATTCTTTTGATTCGCCATACGGATACCAGATAAATGCAGGCTGGGCCGGCGGCAATACTTTTAAGCCGGTATTGTTGCGCGAATTATTGACCGGGCGTGCAGGATCATAAGCCTCGCCGGATTTACCTGTCGCATAATCAAACGGACGGTAAGGAATATTTGGGCCGATAAAAAGCGGCCATCCGAAAAATCCTGCCTTCCGGGCCTGGTTTAGCTCGTCGTAACCGCGCGGGCCTCTTGTGCTCAGGCTGTCGTTATTCGCATCCGGGCCAACTTCACCCCAATATAAAAAGTTGTTTTTCTGATCTACAGAAATTCGATACGGGTTCCTGTCGCCCATGACATAAATTTCCGGCCTGGTATTTGGCTCACCAGGTTTAAACAAGTTTCCGGCAGGAATATCATAACTGCCGTCTTCCTTTATTTTTATCCTGAGGATCTTTCCGCGCAGGTCATTGGAATTTCCGGCAGACCGCCTGGAATCATATTGCTGGTGGCCGGGGCGGTCATCCTGCGGCGCAAAGTTGTGGGTGTTATAAGGAGGTTTTCCATCCTCATCAAAAGGAGTGGAATTATCACCGGTGGAAACGTACAACTGCCGGTCTTGCCCGAAAGCGATCGAACCGCCTGTGTGGCAGCATATTTCCCTTTGCGAATACAATTGCAGGATCACTTTTTCTGATTTATTGTCGATCGAATCATTCAGCAAAGTAAAACGGGACAAGCGGTTGACAGAAGTATCAGTCGGGCTATAATAAATATACACAAAATGGTTGTTCCTGAAATCGGGATCAGCCTGCAAGCCTAAAACACCTTCTTCGGCATTTACACCTTTTACATGTGTTTTCCAGTAAGCCTGTAAAAAACCTGCTTGCTTTACCTTTTTGGTACTGTTTTTATACAGTAAAATTTCGCCCCTGCGCTGGGTGACCAAAACATCGAGATTGGGCAAAATGGTCATTTCAGTAGGTTCAAAAAACACGCCCTGGACCAAAGAGGTTTTTACAAAACGGTTTTCTTCAGGAACGCGCAAAGTAGTACACTTTGCATAATTTAATTTTTGATTATCGCCAATAGCATATTGGATTCCGCCTAAAAGATGTTTTAGGTATAATGGATCAGCATAAGATTCATCGGTATGTCCAAGTTCTGTATAAAAAACCCTTCCGCCTTCAAAGTTATGATACCAGGCCATCGGATGATTGGCTCCGTTTGTTCCGCCTTTATAACTGTTCTCGTCAATGTTGATTAAAACCTTAATGTCCGGGTTTATTTTTTTGAAGTTATACCATTCGTCCGTCCTTTTCCATTCATCAGGCAAAGCGCGGGTTGAAGGATGGTTTTTATCAATTACATGCAAAACAGCGCGTTGTATCTGCGGATGGCTGTCAAAATAAGCACCAACCAAACGGCCGTACCAATACCAGTCGTATTCTGCATCGGCAGCAGCATGGATACCAACAAAATTACCACCTGCCTGCATGTACCTTTCCAGATCGGCCTGCTGATAATTATTGAGCAAAGCGCCTGTTGTGCTCAAAAATATAACCGAGGCATATCTGCCTAAATTACTTTCATTTATTTTTGAAGCATCAGAAGTAGTGTCAACCCCAAAATTGTTTTCTGTTCCCAATTTGATAATGGCATTGACCCCGGCCGGAATGGAAGCATGATGAAAGCCTGCCGTTTTTGTGAAAACAAGCACTCTTGGTTTAAAAGGTATTTTAATAAAGCTAAATACCAATACAGAAAGGACGGGCAGTAAAGTAAATCTGAATCGCATTGATGGAATTATTAGGTTAAAAGGTGATGATAATCAACAACAATAATACTTAATCATAGTTTATAAACCGTAAATTATAACAACATTCAGCGATGTCAGCAAGGATAACGTTTTAGTATAATGTCCGCCAAAAAACATAACGCTTCTTTTAGGATATAAAAACCTACGCTTACATCAATTCTTTAAAAAACAGCAATACAAAATTTTATGTGCTAAAAGAAGCATTGAAAAATGGCTTTAGACTTTATTTTGAAATAATTTTCAGGTTGGATTAAAAATAAACGTTACATTTTCAAAAATTCTTAAATTGAATGTTGGATTTAACAACAAAATCATAGAACTATTATGGATTCATCCTCACTTTTAAACCAATATCCTCTAACTCCGGCAGTTTGGGATGAGATGTGTGTAGCCAATCAGGTGAGAATGCCCTATCAGAAAGTATATGAGTTTTTAAAACAGATCAGCACCGAAGATCTCACCCGGAAAGAAGAAATGGCCCGTCGGTTGTTCATGAACCAGGGCATTACTTTTACTGTTTACTCCAGCGGGGAAGGAATTGAAAAGATCTTTCCTTTTGATGTGATCCCGCGTATCATCACTTCTACCGAGTGGGATTTTATTGAAAGAGGAATCAAACAGCGTTTAAAAGCACTGAACCTTTTTCTGAAAGATATTTACCACAACCAGTTTATCCTGAAAGATGGCGTGGTGCCGATCGAAATGATCTATTCTTGCCCGCATTTTCTGCGCGAAATGCACGAGTTGAACGTTCCGCACGATATTTACGTGCACATTGCCGGGATCGATATTATCCGCGATGCCGATGGAGAATTTTACGTTTTGGAGGATAATCTGCGCACACCTTCAGGAGTATCTTACATGCTGGAAAACCGGGAAATCACTAAACGGATTTTCCCGGACCTGCTGCCGCAAAACAATGTGCGTACCGTGATGGAATATCCGCAGCTGCTTTACAAAAACCTGGCTTCGTTATCGCCGCGGCACATCAGTAAACCTAATATTGTTTTGTTAACACCCGGCATTTACAATTCGGCTTATTTTGAGCACACTACGCTGGCACGTTTGATGGGTATTGAACTGGTGGAAGGCCGCGATCTGGTGGTGCACAATCATCGCGTGTACACCAAAACCACCGGCGGTTTGCAGCAGGTAGATGTGATTTACCGCCGTGTGGATGATGAGTTTTTAGATCCGCTTGTATTCAACCCAAATGGTTTGCTGGGCGTTGCCGGCTTAATGTCTGCCTACCGGAAAGGAAATGTAGCCATTGTGAATGCGCCCGGAAACGGTGTGGCCGACGATAAAGCGATCTATATCCATGTACCGGCCATGATCAAATATTATCTGAATGAGGAGCCGATCTTGAAAAACGTGCCCACTTATCAGCTTAACAACCCGGATGAAAGGCAATACATTTTTGATAATATGGCGAACATGGTCATCAAGAAAACCAATGAATCCGGCGGTTACGGAATGCTGATCGGCAGTGCGGCGACAGAACAGGAAATGGAGGATTTTAAAGTGGCTATCCTGGATAACCCGCGCGAATTTATCGCGCAACCGATCATCAGCCTGTCATCTGCGCCTTGTTATTTAAACGGAAAACTGCAGCCGCGGCGGATCGATTTGCGGCCGTTCGCGCTTTGCGGGCCGGATGGGATCGAGATTGTGCCGGGCGGGCTGACGCGTGTTGCGCTGCGGGAAGGATCGCTGGTAGTCAATTCCTCGCAAGGCGGCGGAAGCAAAGACACCTGGATATTAAGTAAATAGCTCATTTCTAAGAATACAAATATGTTAAGCAGAGTTGCTGATTCCCTTTATTGGATGTCGAGATATATGGAACGCTCGGACGGTATTTTGCGGATGCTGCGGATCAATTACGCTTATTCACAGGATGATATCCCCGAGTTTACCTGGAGGCCGGTATTAAAAATATTTTCTTTTTTGGAAGATGATGCTATTTTTAGCATGGAAAAAAATGGCCGCGAAGTGCTGCGGTATATGGTGCTTGAAAAAGAGAATGGCAATGCCGTTTTTAACCTGATCACCCAAAGCCGTGAAAATGCACGCTCTGTGCAGGACCATATCACCAAAGAATTATGGCAATGCTTGAATGAATTTTATCACATTACCCGCGACCAGTTTCTGTCTGATTCTTTGAAAAACGAAGATCCGATTTCGGTGATGGACAGCCTGATCCGGCAATGTATGTCTTATTATGGCACGACGGAAATTACGATGGCACGCGGAGAAGGGTTTTATTACATGAACGTGGGCAAATATTTAGAAAGGGCAATCCAAACTGTCAATATCCTGGATGTGAAATTCAGCGAGCAAAATTATGACCTGGACGGCACACACGATCCAATTTACTGGCGTTACCTGCTGCTTTCAATATCCGGGTACGAGCTTTTTTTGAGAAGCTACCGTTCTACTTTAGGGCCGAGAAATATCCTGGACCAAACGATCTGGAACGATAATTTCCCGCGGTCCATTTTGTATTCAGTTACGCGGCTGCAACGCTCTTTTGATAAATTGGACATGGACCCACAGTTGGAAAGCTATCAGAAACTGAAATTCCTGATCGGGAAATTGAAAAGCCACGTACAGTTTTCGGATATGCAAACGCTGGAAACAGAAGGGCTGCAGCAATATCTGCAAAACATTAAAAACGAACTCTTCGAAATTGGTACTGCTTTTAACCACTATTATTTTGCTTACGACTGATTTCGATTTCACCCATTAATCAACACAATAAATCTTCAGCAATCAGCTTAATTTTCTATGCCCAAATTTCATATTACCCATATAACCAGCTATTTATACCAGGAACCGATCAACGATAGTGCAAACCAGATTATGCTTTATCCGATTGAAGATCAGCACCAGGAAGTGATCGAACATCAGCTTAAAATAACCGACAATCCGTTGATCGAAACCTATAAAGATTATTACGACAACACAGTTGGTTCGTTTACCAATCCCGGCGTGCATTCAGCTTTGGTAATTGATTCTCAGCTGACGGTGATTACGTATCCGCAGACGTTGCCCGAAGATTTTACCCCGCAAAAACAGCAATGGGACGAATTGCAAAAGCTTCGTTATCAGCTGCCTTACATTAATTTTTTGTTGCCGCAGCAGTTTAAATTTTTGCCGGAAGTTTTGCAGATTACCCAACAGGAAAATCAGAAAGAGCAAACGCCGCTGCAACTGGCCAAAGCTTTAAGCAACTTTATCTATCATCATTTTGAGTACAAAGCTGGCGTAACAACCGTTGAAACTACGCTGGATGAAATTTGGGAACTGAAATCCGGCGTTTGTCAGGATTTTGCCCATTTGCTGCTGGTGATGTTACGGTTGGTCAACATTCCGGCGCGCTACGTGAGCGGTTACATCTGCCCTAACAAAAACGGCATGCGCGGCGAAGGTGCAACCCATGCCTGGGTAGAAGCTTACATTCCGTTTTATGGCTGGCTGGGTTTGGACCCGACCAATAATATTTTGGTGGAAGATAAACATGTGCGCCTGGCTGTCGGCCGTAATTTCTCGGATTGCAGCCCGGTAAAAGGGACTTATAAAGGAAATGCCCGGCATCAATTGGAAGTAAAAGTAACGGTTGGTTATGAAAATGAAAACCACCAGGTAAAAGAAGTACAATTGCCGCCTGTTCCGGTTTTCATGCCGGATAATGTTGTACCAACCAATTCTTTCCGATTATATATGGAGCAACAGCAGCAACAATAATTTTTAGGTGATAAAAGAAGTATGGATTATTGTTTAGAAATCTGAAAAAACACTTCGTACTATATATAGAAGTGGTTCCAAACCTTCTGGAGCTAAAGAACTAATTTTATCCAATACAATCTTATCCCAAATTCGGACAGTTGCGATTTTATTACATCGGGCTTCGCTGATTTGCGGCATTGGTACTGTTAAAAACTCATTCTTTAAAAGAAAAGAAAACTTGGTATTTCTCAAAGTAGTTGTAACCTGACAAACCAATACATCTTCATCAAGATTGTTAGAAATTTCATTAGAAATGATTACTACAGGCCGAATAATGCTTTTTCCGGATTTATCAGATAAAGGATACCTAACAACAATAATATCTCCTTGCTTATACACTTTTTTGCTCGTTATAAAATTTTTCCCACATGGCACTATCTTCCTCCAAATGTTCATCTTCCATATCCCAAGCTTCAAAAGATAAAGCAGTAAACATATCTGCTTCTCCGTTTTCTGACTCTGTTGCAATCATATCTTTTACTTCTTTTTGTATTTCGGGAGCCATTGTTTTGTATAAAGTCATAAAAGCCAAAGCTTCATTGGTATGTTTAAAAGCAGTTGTTTCCATAAATGCTTAATTTATTGCTAAGTTAACTTGTAATTGCCAATTATCAAATGTGTATTAACACTGCTGATTTTTAGCCGATAAAAGAAGCATTGTCATTTCGACCGAAGGGAGAAATCTTCTTTGAATTTTAAAGGTTGAACCGCTTTGAAGAAGATTCCTCCCTTCGGTCGGAATGACAGCGCGGCTCCTATCTTTCAAAACCCAACCTTTTGCCAGGTTGGTTGTTTTGGATTTTCCCATTAACCCAAACCAAATTCCCGGAAACAAAAGTATGCGTAATCTTGGATTGAAACATTTGTCCTTCAAACGGGCTCCAGCCGCATTTGTACAAAATATTTTCTTTGGAAACCTCCCAGGGCGAATTTAAATCCACCAAAACCAGATCAGCCCAAAAGCCTTCGCGGATAAAACCTCTTTTTACAACCTGAAAACAAATGGCCGGATTGTGCGCCATTTTCTCAACAACTTGTTCCAGGGAAAGCTTTTGCTGATGCACCATTTCCAGCATCGCCGGCAAAGCATGTTGTACCAGCGGGCCGCCGGAAGGTGCTTCCAGATACGGTTTTTCTTTTTCTTCCAAAGTGTGCGGCGCATGATCTGTGGCGATCACATCAATCGTTCCGTCCAAAACGGCCTGCAAAATTGCATCGCGGTCGGATGCTTTTTTGATGGCCGGGTTCCATTTAATCAGGTTTCCTTTTGCAGTGTAATCCTCCTCCGAAAACCACAAATGGTGCACACAAGCTTCAGCAGTGATTTTTTTATCTGCTAAAAGAAGCTCGGATTTGAATAAGTGTATTTCTTTTTCGGTAGAAATATGAAGCACATGCAAACGTGTGTTGTGTTTTTTTGCAAGATTAACGGCCATGGAAGATGACAGATAACAAGCTTCCGCACTTCTGATCTTTGGATGAAAGCTTATCGGGATATGAGTGCCAAGCAAAGTTTTATAATGGTTGAGATTGCTTTTGATAGTTGCTTCATCTTCACAATGTGCCGCAATCAGCATCGGCGATTCGGTAAACAAACGTTCTAATGTTTTTGGATTGTCCACCAGCATATTCCCGGTAGATGATCCCATAAAAACCTTGATGCCGCAAACGTTTTGTTGATCCGTTTGAAGCACCTCGTCCAGGTTATCGTTGGAAACACCCATATAAAAGGAGTAGTTGGCCAGCGATTTTTGGGCAGCTAACTGATATTTGTTTTCCAGTAATTCCTGCGTCAACGTATTCGGAACGGTATTTGGCATTTCCATAAAAGAAGTAATGCCACCGGCAACTGCCGCGCGCGATTCGGAAGCAAGATCACCTTTATAAGTCAGGCCAGGCTCGCGGAAATGCACTTGGTCATCAATACAACCGGGCAGCAAATACAAACCTTGCGCGTTGATTTCCTGGTCGGCAATAACATTTATAGAAGAATGGATTTTATCTATAAAACCATTTTTAATCAGGACATCGGAAACAAATTGTTTGCCTTCGTTTACAACGGTAGCAGATTTAAGGAGGATGGAAGCCATGTACCAAAGGTAAATTTTGAAAGTGATAAACAACGGGAAGATATCAAAGTTGTTGTCATTTCGACCGCAGGGAGAAATCTTCATCGGATTAAACATATCAACTTCGCTTAGAACAAGATTTCTCCTATCGTCGAAATGACAAAAAATACTGTTGGTTTAAACTAACTCCGCTCCCATCAACTCAAACAAAAACTAATCATAAATTTGTTGTTCATTTTTACCTTATAAAAGAAGCATGAAAAAATACACGTTATTACTCCTTTTACCATTAACTTTTTTGTTGGGCCGCTGCGGCGTGAACAAGCAAGTGGAACAAGCCAAAGCTTTGGGCAAATGCCGTTTTGAACTCGTTTCTGCGGATAGTGTTTACCTGGCGGGCATCAACATGAAGCAGTTTGAAGGTCAGGACAATATCAATCTGGGTAGTTTGCCGCGTTTGGCAATGGGTTTTATCAGCAAAAGTATTCCGTTGGATGCGCGTATGGTTTTAAGGATCACCAATCCAAGCGGCGAAACCGCAGCGATAAACCAGTTTGAATACAAAATTTTGCTTAAAAATAATGAGGTATTCAATGGTTTTGTCAATCATAGGATAGAGGTTTCGGCCGGCGGCGGCCAAACGCGTGTACCCATCAATATCCGTACGAACGCTTACCACTTAATTACTGATGACCAAACGCGTGAAGCTTTTGCTGATTTGGTGCAAAATTTATCCGGTGCTAAAAATGCCCGAAGGTCAGTGATCACCATCAAAATAAAACCTACTTTGGATTTGGGGAATAAGGAAATTAAGTATCCGGGCTATATTACTTTTGATAAAGAGATTGGACGATAGATTTTGGGGCGATGATTTTTGCTGTCATCTCGAACCGCAGGGACAGATCTTCTTTCAACTTATATTTAACGTTCTTTTTTTAAATGAAAAGAACTAAAAAAATCAAGAACGGCCCGATCGCTCCGCGCGTCCGCTCAGACCTCTGCGCGCCTGGGTGGTTACCTTTCTGGTTGCCCTGTAGTTTTTTTGATGGATTTTTTAGTGGTAAAAGAATATCTATTTAATCTCCACTACCCCATCTGCAACTTCAGGAAACCTTTCAAATATCGCAGCATCATGACCGGGAATGATAAACTTTTGATCACTTACAAGGGTCTTCATGCGTTGCATGGCTTTTACGTAGCCTGCCGGATCCAGCGTGCCACCAGCTGCAGCGGGCAGTAAATGCTCCAGGCTGTAATAAACCCAAATGTTATCAGAAGCCAGCACAATTTTATTTTTACCGGCCTGCACCAGTACATATTGCGAATTATAGGTATGTCGGGAGCCGGTAAAAACTTTAATGCCAGGGATAATTTCCTTGTTGTCGCCATCAATCAGTGTTAATTTACCTGCCAGATTAAGATCAACTATTTGGCGCACATTACTGGGTGTATAGCCTCCTTTATTGGCATTTTTTTGCCAGGCACCGCCAACAAAATAGTTGTAATCTTCTTTCTGCATCCAAACCTGTGCGTTAGGGAACAAGCCAATGCCATCAACGTGGTCCCAATGTGGGTGACTTAAAATCACGTCGGTAATATCTTCTGCTTTAAGGTTCAGTTTCATCAATGCAGAATCCGGCCGCTGATAACTGTTCAGCTTAAACTCCTTGGCATCTTCCATATCCTTCCAAAAACCGGCATCTACCAAAATATTTTTGCCGTTGCCTATAATTAGCCAAACCATAAAATCAATTTTAAGGGGCTGCGTTTTCGGTCCGCCTGCCACCCAATCTGCCACCATAAACGGGTAGCCGGAAGTGGCAAACTTCACCGCATAAACTTTGTAATCAATGTTTTGTGCAATAGAAATTTGGGTGGATAAAAACAGTATGTAAACTAAAAAGACGTATTTTTTCATGTGGTTAATGTACCCATATTTTACGTTTTTTAAGAAGTTTAAATCCTGTTTAGACTTCTGATTTTAGGTAGATAAAAGAAGCATTCCTTGGTAAAACTGATCGCCGGTTCTTTAAATCATATGCAACTCTGCTCCTGCGCGCCTGCAGCCCCAAAAACAAAAACCTTATCTTTACCACATGCTCGAAACTTTTGAGGACTTTAATTTTAACCCGCAAATCCTGAATGCCATTGCCGATGCCGGTTACACCGAACCAACGCCGATCCAGCAAAAAGCCATTCCGCCGATTTTGAACGGTCAGGATGTAATGGGAATTGCCCAAACCGGCACCGGGAAAACTGCTGCTTACGTTTTGCCAATTTTGATGCGGTTAAAATATGCTCAAGGCGATGCACCACGCGCTTTGATCATTTCGCCAACGCGCGAACTGGCCATGCAGATTGAAGAAAACATCAAGGCTTATGCAGTAAATACGGATTTACGAACGGTAGTTTTATACGGAGGCTTAGGCCCCAAAACGCAGATTGAACAGCTCCAAAAAGGCGTTGATATTATTGTTGCTTCGCCGGGCAGATTCCTGGATCTATATATTGCCGGGCATATTGTTACTAAAACTTTGCAGGTTTTGGTTTTGGATGAAGCTGATAAAATGATGGATATGGGTTTTATGCCGCAGATCAATCGTATTTTGGAAGTGGTTCCGAGAAAAAGACAAAATTTGCTTTTTTCAGCCACCATGAGCGATAAGATACATCTTTTAGCAGGTAATTTTCTCGAGTTTCCAACGGTGATTGAAGTTACACCACAGGCAACGCCAGCGCAAACCGTAGTGCAAAAATTATATTTTGTGCCGAACATGAAAACCAAGATCAACCTGCTGAAAAAATTGCTGGAAGATCCGGAAAGTATTACTAAGCTGATTGTTTTTTGTAAAACCCGACAATCCGCAGAAGATGTTTTTAAGTTTTTAGAACGCAAACTCGGAAAAGACCAGGTAAAAGTTTTACATGCCAATAAAGGCCAGAATACGCGAATCAACTCCATCAACTCCTTCAAAAATGATGAAGTAAAAATATTGGTAGCTACCGATGTGGCTTCCCGCGGGATTGATGTAAGTGCTGTTAGTCATGTTATTAACTTTGATGTTCCGGTGGTGATCGAAGATTACGTGCACCGGATCGGGCGGACAGGCAGAGCGTTGCAATCTGGTGAAGCCATCACTTTTTGCGCACCTTCGGAAGAATATTACCTGAAGAAAATAGAAAAGCTGATCCGGCAAAAAATAGAAATCCTGCCTATTCCGCAAGGTGTTTTTGTGGAGGAAACCGGCTACGACGAGCGGCAGGAACAAAACAAGGAAATCGATTTACAGTTGCGGAAAGAGAACCCGGATTTTAAAGGTGCTTTCCACGAGAAGAAAGTTTCCAATCAAAAAAGTATGCCTTTAAAGAAAAAAGATGACCACAGGTTTAAAGCACCGAAGGCCGCAAGAGGCAAAAAACCGAGGAATAAATAGTTCTTTTGCAGCATGAAATTCAGGATTACACCCCTCAATCTGGCAACGGCAGCTTTTATTGTCCTTGCCTTTGATATCTGGATAAACGGTGCCAAATTATCGGGTGGGCAATATGAACACTTTGGTAGTGCCATCAGTTGGATGTTCCTGCTTTTTGCTGTTGCAATTGCTTTCCTCGACATCACTTTCCGTAATTTTTTCCCCGAAACCAAAAAGTTATGGATTGTAGAACTAAGCTTTATAACTTTGGCAGCGGTGATGTATTTATTAGTTAGCTGATTTGTTTTGTAGTTCATGGCTCATAGTTCATAGTAAAACCTTAAACCTGATACCTCTCACCTACCACCCTTTATGAAAAAAGCAGAAATTAAACTAACCATAGAACTGGACGACTCAAATGTTCCGGAAAAAATAACCTGGGAATCTACGGATGCCACCGCTAAAGAAGCATTGCCGGTAACCGCATTTACATTGGCTTTGTGGGACCATCAATATAAAAACACCTTGAAAATTGATTTGTGGACGAAGGAAATGCCGGTGGATGAAATGAAACGGTTTTTCTACGAAACGCTGCAAACCATGGGCGACAGTTTTTTAAGGGCAACCGGCGAAAAAAACATTGTAGAAGACCTGCGTGATTACTGCGCGCATTTTGCCGATAAAATGGAAATAAAACAAGGATAAAAACAGCATGGCACCACGTACTTTTGTCTCTTTTGCAGGTTTTGTTTTGCTGATTGCAGGCATTTTTAGTCCGCTGATTAGTCCTTTAGGTTTAATCAAATGGAACCTGTTTGACTTGAACAAGCCGTTTGGAATTGTATTGCTGGCTGTTGCAGTAACCGGCCTGATAGCAGCAATTATGAAAAATAATCAACTGATTAAATTTGCTGCTTGGTTTACATTAGGTTTGGTGATATTGGTTTTTATGGCTGCGGTAATGAAAGTAAATACCTCATTTAGTTTTATCCCTTTTCCAAAGCTTTCACATACTTTGTCCGGCTTGATCCATTACCGCTGGGGCTGGTTTTTATTATTTGCCGGGCCAATTCTGGCTTTGCTGGGAACCGGGGAAAGAAAAAGTATTCATCCTGCCGGAAAGTGATTTTATAAAACACAGATACTTCTTTTATCACCTAAAATTCTGCAACCTTAAAAGGTTTGATTTCTATCCGGTCCCAAACTTCAGCTTTGATATAAGGGTCATTTTGAATCCATTCTTGCAGTGCTTCAGGCGTTTCAAATTGTACGATCATGGTGGAGCCAATCATATTTCCGGCTTCGTTCAACAATGCACCGCCTATAAAATAATGGCCTTTGCTTTTTAATTCTTTTACGTTTTCCAAGTGTGCCGGACGCGCTTTTATGCGTCTTTCCAAAGCCTGTCCATCTGTAAAATCCAACGCTTTAACGATGTATTGTTTCATAATTGATTTTGATTTTCAGAATAACTTCCATCTAAAGAAATAGTTCTGTTTGTGCTTTGCCTGCAATTACGGCTTCATGTTGCAGCAGCCATTTTTTTCGCCATAACCCACCTGCGTAACCTGTTAATTCTCCGTTTTTTCCGATGATGCGATGGCAGGGAACCACGATCCACAGTTTGTTTTTGCCGTTGGCAGATGCAATTGCGCGGATAGCAAGCGGGTTGCCAAACCGTTCAGACAATTGCAAATAGCTTTTCGTTTTGCCAAAACCCACCTTGCTCAATTCCTGCCAAACCTGTTGCTGGAAAGGTGTTCCGTTTTGCTGACAAGGAAAATCAAACATGCTTCTTTTACCGGTAAAATATTCATGCAGTTGTTGTACGGCTAATTTAGTTACCTCGGTTTGTGGTTCTATAATTTCAACTTCTTCATCCAAAACAGAAATTGAATTGATGTTTCCTTCGGTTTCTTCTATCCTGACAATTCCAATCGGCAAACGGTAATGGGCAAAGTTCATCCTCAAATATAAAATAAATTTAAAGCTTGCCCGCGCTTGTTATCTTTGCCGCTGATGACTTTATTGAACCAGGTAAAATTTTTATTAAAAAAGGAAATCCTGCTGGAGTGGCGCTCCAAATATGCTTTCAACGGCGTATTGCTTTACGTGGTTTCTACTGTTTTTGTGTGCTATATTTCGTTTAACCTTTCACCGGGTTTCAGCCAAAATCAAGGTTATCCGATTGTGTGGAACGTTTTATTTTGGATCATCCTGCTTTTTGCCTCTGTAAATGCCATTGCCAAAAGCTTTATGCAGGAAAGCAGCAACCGCTTGCTGTATTATTATACCATTGCCAGCGCAAAGGCAATCATCCTGGCCAAAATTATTTACAATTGCTTATTGATGATGCTTTTAAGCACGCTTGCGCTGTTGGTTTACCTTTTGTTTTTTAAAAATACGCTGGGCGATCCGCTGTACTATTACTTAGCTGTTTTAAGCGGAAGTATTAGTTTTTCGATGGTTTTTACCATGCTTTCAGCGATTGCCGCTAAAGCAGGAAATAACGGAACGCTAATGGCAATTTTATGTTTCCCGATTATTATTCCGGTTATTTTACTACTGGTACGCTTCTCCAAAAATGCGATGGA